>Ga0131853_10001192_pt1 | contig 47013 bp, 41 predicted proteins | sample TergutLab28metaG_FD_92764 | JGI IMG/M metagenome (GOLD analysis project Ga0131853, IMG submission 92764) | Labiotermes labralis P1 segment gut microbial communities from Petit-Saut dam, French Guiana - Lab288 P1 (version 2) (version 2) | ecosystem: Host-associated > Arthropoda: Insects >... | reverse complement strand
TTACCTTTAATTGGGAGTCCTGTGCTTATCCATTTAGTCCTGTTTTTTCCAAGTTCGTCTTTATAACTTAATACTATTTGATATCTGTTGTTTTTTTCCTGTAAGTGTCCTGCTACCAAAACAAACCTCCATTTCTGTGGTAGCGATATTCACCTTTCATTGACAAGAATATTCTACCACACTTGACACTAAACTACAATGTAAAAAGCACAAAATACTGTGTAATTATTTGTCATAATATGCAATATATTGTGATGTTAATGGACAGTCGCACTCTTTAGAAAATCAAGGAGTTTCGACTTCGGTATACGATATGACCGACCTATTTTAAGGTATGCTATTTGACCGCCGTTTAGCAAAGAATATCCGGTTTTTGTACTTACTCCAAGAACCATGCTCATTTGAGTTATATCCATAACATCGGGTTGATTATCAAGCATTGATAAGCTTGATTCTGCGGTATAATTATTTATCTCGCTTATGTTCATTATTTCCTCCAAACTATACCCCTTTTCCCAAGTTGGGAAAAGGGGCTGAGTTGTTAATATCATTACTTCACGGATGGACTCTTACGAACTCATTTACCCTAAAGCTTTCAGCATTATCCAATCCAATCAGTCTTTTCATATAAGACAAGTTTCCATCAACTGATAACGAACCTGATATCAGGATTGTTGGTATTCCAAGTTTCCATATATCGTTGTATAACCGATCTCCAAGGTTTGTCGGCAATGAACAAAGCCGGTTTTCTTTCTTGTCTCTTTCAATCCAGCAGGAAAGATTATCATAATACATCAGTTCGGCAGCTTGATCCCGGATTTTTTTCAACTCTGTCAGGACTTGTGTTTTTCGTTCATCGTCTCTTGGTGAAACAGGGATAATAGGTAATACGTCAGAGATGCTTAAAGTAATATCACGTATATTACACAAGTGTCGGGCAATTTCGCTGTCCAGTTTAACATCGAAACGATCTATCACAGCTCCGATAGTTTTATCTTTGTTTTCGGTTTGTTCTAAAAGTTGCTTAAATAAAGTGCTGCCAATTCTTACCAGTGTTTTTGCTAATGATTTTGTTTTTTTATCAGCAACTTCGTGTCTAATGCTCATTTTTCCGATTGATTCATTCAAATCCACTAAAGAAGCACTAGAAAAGTTAATCCCATATATAGTCCGAGCTGCCTTTCTTAGCATATGTGCTTCATCAATAATAACTATCTGGTAGTTTGGGAGAAGTGGTATCTTATTTTCTTTCCGACGCATTATATCGTTGATTAAGAAATTATGGTTACATACTTGAATATCAATGTCATATGATTTTGCTTCGTCACGAAATCGGAAGTATTGACAGGTGTTGCGGAACTTACATCGTAATCCACAATGCTCCGGGACAGATATCTTACGTTTAACATAATTGGTTAAATCATTGTTATTTGCTAAATCAATTTTTGCTGCCGGTGCAAGCATACGGAGCAAGTACTTTTTTACTTGATTATCCTGTTCGTTTGGCAAGTAACATCTAAGCCTATACTCGCATACATAATTGTCTCGCCCTTTGCGTATAACCGCTTTAATAGCTCTTCTAATAACTTCGGACTCTAGCAGTATCCGCGATAACTCAGGGATATACTCATCGACAAGTGCTTTTTGAAGAGCGGGACATGACGTTGCAATAACAATCGGCATATTAACAATATCAATATATCTTGCATTAGCATGAAAGCTAAGGCTGCGTTTTTCATTGAGCCTGCCTAATTTTGCTATAAGAGCAGGTATCAGGTAAGTAAATATTCTCTCGGTTCCATTGTTACCTTCAGCAAGCGTGATAATACACTTGTATATTGAGTCGAAGATTAGAAGTGCAAGTGATATCTGCTCCTTACGGATAGAGTAGCCATAGAAAGGCAAAACTTCTTTAAAAACCATTAGCAGTAGTTCTTTTCCCTTTTTTACTGAGATGCCGTTTCCGGATAATCTTTCTGCTTCAAATATTCCTGCACCTGCGACTTGTGAATCACGCATTTTTATAACCAGAGTGTCAATGCTTGATACAGGAACTCCGTTTGCACGACGGGCGATTGTTTCTTTTCTTCCGGTTTGAAGATTGATTGTATAGTATGTATAGCTTCGTCCTGTAAAGTGCTCTACAAGCATACAATCAAATGCTATTAACAGAACTTTTGTGTTTTTATTTTCTTTCACTGGAACATCACCAAGTTCGGCTCGTGATATTTCACGTTTAATGTCTCGTTTCATCGAATCGTCCTTTCGTAATATTCGGCGGCTCTGTGGTAGGGGCAACCCAATTTCCGTCATGTAAAGTTACCCCCAATATCAGAACCGTCGAAACCTTAAATAGTAATTGACGGTTATTGATTTATTTGTTTGCATGTGATTTGCCCTATTTTTTCCTCAGTACCCGGACACATGGGGTAAACATCAAACTGTCAGAACCAACATTGTTGGCTTTACACACGAAAGCTCATGTGGTCTGTTTCAACACACACGACACTTCCCTGAATCGCGCCTCCGCGCTTCTCAGCCCCGGTTCTCTCGAGGGAGTACCATTATCACCGCTATGCCGTTTATGTCACCCGTTTTATCACTTGTTACTTTTCGTATACATTCAACCCTTCTAATAAAGCAGGAGCGCTCGCACCCATTACAGGCGGTTTTCGCGCGCGACACAGCGGTTATTGTATCTGATGTTCCGATATGACCGATTCCGTTGATACCGGTGTTTTTCAATGTACATGAGGGGAGGAAAATATCCCCTCACTATACAAAGGAAAAAAGTTGGTACTTTTACACCCCTATTCTGAGAAATATTTTAAGAATTTTTTCATTGCTCTCTTTTTTGACTTGTTTACATTCTGCTGCGCTATCCCAAAATCATTTGCAAACTCACATTCTGTAAACCCTTCGTAAAACAATGCTTTTATAACAATTTGTTCTCTTTTTGTTAGAGTTATGTATGCCTCAGATAAGAGCGTTTTCTCAATCACACTGTCTTCTAATGTAGGTCCGAGAGATGGAATAATTTCTTCAACCTGCTCAAATGATACTTCATATGATTTTCTTACTTCACGACGTTTTCGCTCCTTCCATATCGGACGTTTGAATGCATAGTAGACATCCTTTGTGACTTCAACTGTTTGACCTTCAACCTCTACGTAATATTTTTTTTCTTCATTCATTGACCTTTCCTCCATTTGATTTTTTGGGGTTTCTTAAATCAAATGGATTCAGGCGGGTCACGGCAGCGTGTTTGAAAACTCATATCAGGCTCCTTGTCAGGTATCCGCAGAGCCGTCTTTAAATCCATAAAACAAAAAGACGAGCTTGGAATCGTCGGGTCCTACCCGGCAATATCCTTGCCCGTCTAGCGGTTCTACGGATTACATATTTTTATACTACCTAGTTGAATGCATGAGAAGTAGAGTTGTTGTGATTCTCAATTACTGTGCAATCTAACATGAATGTTATTACAGTTTTTCTATTCTTTTCTTTAACAATTTCAATAATCCCGTCATATGGACTAATTAGGCACATCAACTTCCCGCCATTTCTTACTTCTTCAAGCTTACCTTTAGAGTGGGAGTTAATTCCTTTTTTCTGATAAATGTAAGTTTCGTGTGGATTATTATTACTTAACATGATAGATGCCCCTTTCCTTGCGTTTCGATTATTCATAGCTTTCTAAAAGCTTCTCTTACTATTAGTATGCATTTTTTTGACATAAAAGGTGTCGTTTTTTTGAAATTTATTTTTGCAAGACAAGTGGGAATCGTATTATAAAAGTATGAAATAATTTATGCAATAGACATAATATGATGAAAAGACAGTCCGTTATGATGATTTCTTAACATAAGCACCTCTGAAAATGTTGAAAAACTCATCACTTTTGGGATGTTTTTATATTTATTCACAAAATCTTAATATTTTTCAAAAAGTTACTTTATTTAGTAAAATCTCATTATATTAAATTTGAGTTTTCACACTCTAAATGTTAAAATGTACGATAGTATGTGGAAAAATTCTACATTTTGGGAGCAGAAAAATCTTCATTAAGCAATTGTACTTTTTTTGCGTGTGAATGAATATTATTACTAATTCTGTATTTTTTTGCTACGTTTATGTACAGATTGTTGCTTTAGTTAAACGCAGGTGTTATGTTACTTATTAATACGAGTACATTCTTAGTATGATTTTTTTTGCATATGACATGTGGGTTTGAAAATTATATATTACTTAAACTAAATATATAACTGAAGTACATTAAACTTTTTCGCAATTGAAGTTCAAAGAACTTCACCAAGAAGATTATAGACATCATTCTTGTCATCCTGTGTAACGCCTAAATATCGTCTAGTTATATCAAAATTAGAATGATTAAAGATTTCCATAAGAACGGCTGGTGATACTCCATTTTTCCAAGCATGGTAACCGAATGTTTTCCTTAAAGAATGACAGGAAATATTTGAATGAAAATCGAGAGCTTCGCTAGCACTACGAATAATTCGATATGCCTGTATACGGCTTATAGCTCCTCCTTTTCGACTCTTAAAAATAAATTCGCCTTGTTTAATTAATGACATACAGATGTGCAAAGAGTTAATGATTGCAACATTAAGCTTAATAAGTTTTGTTTTTGATGTTTTATGCTCTAAAATAGAAATACTATCTCGTAAGCGATTGCGGTTGAAATCATATACATCATCCCATTTAATACGTAGCAAGTCACTTATGCGAAGGGCTGTATGTACTCCCATCACAATAAGGAGATAATTTCTTAACTCCCCCTGTTCAAGATAATGCTCTGATAATTCTCGAACATGGCTTTTGTCGCGAATTGGTTGAGTAGTGGACATATTAATTCCTCCATAAAAAATAACGAATGTAACAATGTCTGCAAAACGTTACATTGCCATTATACCCTGTATAATCCGTCTTAACATCAGTAAATAAGAACACTTCATACAATTAAGTAAAAGCAAAAATAATAGCAGAATAAACGTATAACAGCGAATGTAACAATCTGCAGAATATGTTACATTACCGTGTTAAATATCTGTAAAAAAGGGAATAATACTGTGTGGATTGGCAAAAAGCATCTTGAAAAAAAAGAAAAGAGTACATATAATCTCGATAATCAAACGAGAGGGGTAAATTATATGCGTATAGCTATATGTGATGACGAACCAATCCACAGAGAGGATGTTAAAAAGGTTTTATCTACCTGTGAAGTGTTACCCAAAAACAACGTACTGTCGGAATATCCAAATGGTTTGGATTTGTTGGAAGAACATGCAAAGAATCCATTCGATATAGTTTTTTTGGATATTGAAATGGAGGGTCTATCAGGACTAGAAACCGGGCAAAAAATAAGAAATATTGGCAGAAATGTAATAATAATATTTTTGACAAGTTATAAAGACTATGTGTTTAACTCATTCAGAATTGAACCATTTGACTACATTTTAAAGCCTATTACCGTTGAAAAAATTATAAATGTACTAAAAAGAGCAGTTAACAAATATAATGAACAACATTACTTAATACCCATAAGTTTTAAAGACAACACTTACACACTGGAAGTCCGTGAAATAGTCTATATAGAAAGTGATCTCAGACATGTAATATTTTATACTGAAAATAATAGATACATGTGTATTGGTAAACTTAATGAGTATGACTACAGATTATCTTCTTATGGGTTCTATCGATGTCATCAAAGTTACTTAATAAATATGAACTTCATAAAGAGTATTGATGACAAAAAAATTGAAATGACTACCGGCAGTGAGATTAACATGAGTGTACGTCGAAAACAGGACTGCTTGAATGCGTATAGTGAATATTTGGCAAGATATAGGGTGTGATTTTATGGAAAGATTATTAATCGATGCACTTGGAACAGGGCTGGGGATTTTTACAACTCTAACATTATTTGAAATGATGTGGATTAGAAAGAAAATCAAACTATATAGATTCATCGGTATTACATTATTAATTGCAGGGTTTAGTTTAGTATCAACAATATTCTTTCAAAATACAGTTTTTCTTCCTGTATTTCTGGTAGTGACTGCATTTTTATTAAGCCTTAATTTTATTTCGAGTATTACATATAAATTATTATTATCATTAGCTGTGGTAGCAATTACATTTGTAACAGAAATGTTAATCGGCTTTTTGCTTGTGCAAGTATTTTCAATTCCACTTGAACATGTACAAAATAATATGCCGCTATATTTATTTGGGATGTTAGTCTCAAAGCTTCTTGTATTAATTATTGTTCTCATGTTCAGAGTTTTTTTGAAGAGTAATAGAGATGATGCAGAAATGCAGTTTAATATACTAATGGTTTTTATGCCTATTCAATCTATAATTCTGAGTTATATTGTTTTTGATTATTCTGTCAAAACAAATACGCAAATAAACTCACCATTAGGGATTGTTGCAATATTTTTTTCTATCTCATTAATTTTTATTACTATGCTTTTTATTGAGAAACAACGGAAAGCTTTAGTTTATAAAAAAGAGTTTGAGTTGGGGCAAACAAGACTAAAAATGCAAATTGAACATTATCAAGAAATTTATCAAGAACAAAATAAGGTAAAGATGATGCGTCATGATATGAGTAACAATTTATTGTCAATTTCAGGGTTATTAAACTCTGGAAACGTTAAAGGTGCTGTTGCTCGTATTAATAACATGCAGGAACAAACTATAAGTATTGGGAACATAGTAAATACGGGACTTCCGCCAATAGATGCTATCCTTAGTGCAAAAGTGGCAAGAGCAGGCAAGTATGATATTGATATAGAATATACTATAATTATCGATGGTGAATTAAATATCGATCAATTTGATATAGCTGTTATTATTGCTAATGCATTGGATAATGCTATTGAAGGCATAGAACGTTCAAAAGATATTGAAAAGACGATTTCATTGAATATTAACCGAACTGGTGAATATGTATTAATTATTATTGAGAACTATGCAACGGGACCTATATATGATGATTTTCAAACATCAAAACAAGATAAAAAAAACCACGGTTTTGGGATGGTTCAAATGAAAGAGGTTGCTCAAAAGTATGGTGGATCATTTTGTCCATTTTACAACTCTGAAACAGGTAAATTTTCGTTGAAAATTATGCTTACAAACAAAAAATAAACTATTTCTGCATTTATTTTTAACGTTTATGTAGGTGCTCTTGAAAGCACGATTAAGAGGTGATACTTTTGAACATAAGAGGTGATCATGTGGTAACTCGAATGTCAAAAGGGGTATCGTCATTTTTTATTACACAAGGAATCATCCCTGTAGAAGACCGAGAAATATATGATTATAGTTTTGAAGTACTAATATCAACTGTATTAAGTTTTCTGGCTTTATTTGTTTTCGCATTATTGAGTAAAACGTTGTTCTATGCACTGTTTTTTCTAGCAGGTTTTATGCCGCTTAGATTAGTTGCAGGTGGTTACCATGCAAAGAGTCACAGTAGATGTTTCTTAATTTTAATGGGTATATATGCACTATTACTGTTAGCAATATACATACTGACATTTTTTAGTATGATAATAGTTATTGCAATGATTGTAATAGTTTCGGTATTAATGGTATTTCTCTTTGCACCATCAGAAGACAAAAATAATCCTGTATCTACAGAAAATAAAAATAAGTATAAAAAGAAAAGTCGTTTGTTCATAGTATTTTATGCAACATTTATTTTTTCATTGTTAGTAATTGTGCCTGATAAAAGCATTGCATTTTCAATAGCTGCGGGAGTACTGTCAGTCAGTATATCGCTGTTAGCGAACTTCATAAAATACAGAAAACAAATAAAATGAATATAAGAAAGAGGAGATGTAAAACAATGAAGAAAATGAAAGTATTATTGACAGTGGTTTTTAGTTTACTTGCATCCCTAGCACTGACACTAGGTATGGCATCAGCCGGAGCATTTTGTGCAATGATTTTCCATCAACCCCAAATTCCACAGGGAATTAGCGAGTATAAGAAGAATAAAAAGTTAATCTGCGATTAAAGACTGCAATAATACAATAACTGAAATTAGATAAGTAGTAAAATTCCTTTAGTTTAGAAGTTATTTATATTACCATTTTGTTGAGGTTATTTGCCATATTTGCTGATATAGGTATAGAAAAATAGGTATTTATATCTGGTAGTTAGAAGTAATTGCTTTAATGTAAAATTGGAGAAAGTAGGTGTTTGAAAATGATTTAACTTATTATAGGGTTTGTAATCGCATGTTTTATTATCTCTAAGTGTTTTCTGAAAATTGTCGTAATACCAAATAACAAAACAAGAATTAAATGTAGTGAAATAGTTATTATATAAGTATTTGTAAGTTTATATAGTAAAAAAGAAAGGAATTTATAATGAAAAGTAAATCAGTTAAATTGACAGTTGCAATTATCGTTGTTATTTTTCTATCGATAACTATTGGAACAATTACGGTATTCGCCTCAACTTCTCATAGTGGTTCTGTTGTAGGAGGTACGTATCAAATGAATCTAACACGAACGAGAGCATCTACAGGTGTGGGCATTGCAGATGGTTACACAGGAACAGCAACGGTATCACTAGCTGAATGGACAATGCGGAATCCTACTAATGGTGCGACTACTACACTAGTAGGTGGAACAAATAGTAGAAGTGGTCCAGGATCAGCTTATCACTTTGCCACTGTTGATAGACCTACTCCGCCAACAGGATTTACTTCGCATCTGGCTATGCGGTCGCGTCATACAGCATCAGGATCCCAACCAGCAACAGGCAACTCCACATCACACACAATGTTATTAATGGACTAAGGCTTTGCTAGCAACATTAATGTGTAAAACGCTAATTCGCTTATTGTCTGCTTATTACATTCGAAACCCACATATTAAGAGGTGAAATATGTCGAAGACCGTAAAGTGTCTTATAACATCACTAGCATTGGTGATGCTTATATCACTCTTGGCTGGTTGTCAGAACCACAATCCCGGTGACGAGATTGGTGATGATGATTTTAACAAGGGTACTGTGTTTATGCCTGGAGAAGGTACTGTGTTTGTGCCTGAATTTTTTGAAATATCAGGTGCTTTTAGAGAAGTTACACACACTGTAGTAACTGACGGCAGGGTACTTTTTTCAACAATGACTGAATATGACGAAGCATCAAACACATACAAAAACAGACTATTTTACGCAAACTTTGACGGCTCGGAAATTGATGAGTTAACTGCGTATAACCCAGTCATTAGCGGCGCAGAAAATACAAATGCCTATGCTGTTATAAATATTCAATCTATGTTAGTAGATATTCATGGAAATATATGGGTTGTTGAAGACGGATATCTATATGATTATGATTTACCGATAGGTTTTGATGGCGATGATTCGGAGAAGCAATGGCATTTAACTCAGATTGACTCATATGTAAAGCTGCGAAAGCTGGATAGCTTCGGTGCGGAAATTCTTTTAATTGACTTAAATGCAACTTCCGGTTCAGATGTACATGTTGAGTCGTTTAAGATTGATAATGAGGGTAACTCATATATCCTCTTGGATTATCAAAACAGTTCTCGTGTTTATGTTTTTGATTATATCGGTGCAGTTTTATTTCATCTTGATGATAATAATTTAACAAAACTGGTTAGTTTACAGGACGGATCTGTGGCAGGTGTTTGGCTTAGTTCAAGAAGTCGTCACTTTAAGAAAATTGACTTATCCGGCAGGAGTTTTGATAATGAAACTCCACTACCCTCTGATACAAGACGAGTATTTGAAGGAAATAAGGGTTTTGATTTTCTAATAGATAACGGAACGGAAATATCCGGTTTTGTGATAGAAACAAATGAAACTGTTTTATTTTTTGACTGGGTGGCTTTACAACTATCTTCAAATGATACTGTAAATGTTAATCTACTCTCCGATGGACGTATACTCTGTATTGAAAGGATTTTGGATAGAGCGACATGGGAATTCGAAACGACTCACGTTATATTAACAAGCATACCACTTGAACAGCTCCCGGAAAAAACTACACTCACATTAGCCACATTTAACACAAATAGAGAATTAGAGCGGGCAATTGCTAATTTTAACAGAACAAATTATTTGTATCACATTCATTTAGAAGATTATTCGAGATTTGCTACTAATGACAATCAGTATGCCGGGTTACTTCAGCTGACAACTGAGATTACAGCAGGCAAAGTACCTGATATTCTTGATATAACAGGACTTCCGTTTGTTGAGTACATCTCCAGAGGCCTTTTGGTTGACCTTTATAAGCTAATAGATGCAGACCCCGAGCTGAGCCGCGATTCTTTTATCAGCAGTGTGCTGCACGCCGGTGAAGTCAACTCCGGTTTATTTTATGTTTTTCCGTCGTTTAGTATAAACACAATTATTGGTAGCAGAGCTATTCTCGGTGATGAAATGGGATGGAATATGGATGAGTTTTTGAAAGTAATCGCCGAAAATCCCGATGCGACCAGTCCTATAGGCGAATCTGTTAACAGAACCTCATTTATCCAATCTGTTATATCGCTGAGCCTTAATGAATATATCGACTTTGAAAAAGGTGAGGTTTATTTTGACAGAGGTGATTTTAAGCAACTGTTGGAATTTGCTATGACTCTGCCGGTATATTTTGACGGTGTTGATGATTATAATAGCGCTCAGAATGCAATTGCAGCCGGTCGGCAAATAATGTTTATTGATGGATATTTTAATGCTTTTTATAAACTGAAAATATATCAGCTTATCTTTAATGATGATGTTGTTTTTAAGGGTTATCCGGTAAACAGCAGAAACGGAAATATAATAAATATTGAGTCAGCACTTGCTATCACCACAAGCTCTAAAAGTGTAGATGGAGCTTGGGCTTTTATCCGCACATTTTTGACTGAGAATTGGCAACTGAGAAATGTCAGCTGGGAATTTCCGGTAAACAAAAATGCACTTGAAACAAGACTTATTAACTCAATGGGTACACATCATCGAGTGCAGTTTGAGAATGTAACTTTAGATCCTTTAACACAAGCAGATGCTGACCAAATAATGAGTTTGTTTGATTCTTTGGGAGCAATAGACAACACAGATATGGAGTTATTTATCATCGTTATGGAGGGTGTGATTGACTATCTAAATGGCACCAACGACATAGATAACACCATCAGAATTATCCAAAGCCGTGCCGGAAGATACGTATCGGAACGTTCATAGGAAATAAGTACAGTTCTTATATGCAATATAACAATAACTGTATTCGCAAAATTAGCTGTCGTTAGTGATATTACCACTGTAGGCACTATGGCATGAATTATAGAGAGTGGAAAAAGGGGGTCGAAAGGAAAATGAGTTAGTAAAAATCAACAATGCGTAACATTGCTTTACAAAGGATAAAGAAATATTTGCATGAATGTCGTTCATCTGCCCTGGGTTCTTTTGCGCAACTTATGGTTTCGATTACAAACAGCGTTTTTGTGCAAATTTTATCAAATATAACAAAATCAGAGGTTTTCAATAAGCCCTAAATAAGTAGACAGTTCTTCATAGGGTTCTAAACCGCCTCGATTGGGAGATTAATGACAATCTGTTTTCATTGTTGGTATCGACGTTAAATGAACTTTTTTACACACATTGATAATACATAGTTAGCAGAAATATTTATTGAAAGGAGGAATGCAATATGAAAGTATTAAGAAAAACAAGGAGTTCAGAGGGTGTTACAACGTTCTTTGAGCTAGCGTGTTCATGTACTTGTAGTTGCGGATGTGTTTGCGTGTGTTCAGGGAGTTTACCTCAGTCCACATTGTACCAAACTGCAGGTAATCGTGAAAACTACTCAGTTCAATATCGCCAAGCAAGGTCAAATGCCCCAATGTAGCATATACAATTTTCTAGTCGGTTTGTTGAAAACCCGAATAATGAAGTTCGGGTTTTCATATATACAAGAGGGAGATATAATATGACATACACTCTATTTAGTACGCCTGTGGGTTTCTTTATTTACGATCGCAGTGAAGATGCTATTGTGCAACTTACTGAGGACGAGTATGATGAGCTTAATAATACAATCAATAGTGTGGATGCTAAGAATGACGTTATTAAACGCTTCAATAAGCATGGATTATGCTTACAAAATTCTGTACAGCTCATTGAACATCCGGCAACTGCTAATATTATGACCTATTTAAATACTTCAGTGGAAAACTTGGTTCTGCAGGTGACACAAGAATGCAATCTAAGATGTGATTATTGTACATATTCAGTATTATACAAAAATAGGTCATTTTCTGAAAGAAAAATGAGCCTTAATGTTGCAAAGGCTGCTGTTGATTTTGCTGTTAATCACTCCAGTGGTAGCAACAAACTGGTTGTTGGATTTTATGGTGGAGAGCCATTATTAGAAATAGATTTAATAAAGCAGGTCATAAATTATATAGAAGAAGTTTATCCAAATAAGAACATCTCTTACAATTTTACAACTAATGGCACACTTTTAACTGATGATATTGTTGATTTCCTTGTTAAAAAAGATGTTGATCTTATGGTAAGCATAGATGGCCCTAAACGGGAACACGATAAACAACGTCGATTCCCAAATAATGATGGTTCTTTTGATTTAATTATGAATAATTTGAATAGGATTAAATATCGTCATCCCGATTATTTTTCAACTATTACAACGAACACAGTGTTAAATCCGGAACATGAATATTCATGTGTGAGAGATTTCTTCAAAATAGACAATGTTATGGGGCATATGACTCATATGTTTGGAATTATAAACGATGTTGGTTTAAAAGAACCAATATCATACGATGAGACATTATCATTAATTAATAGAGAGGAAATCTTTAAGGTTTTGCTAAATATGATTGGGGAAATAGAAATCTCACTAATTTCACCGCTTCATTCATCTTACAAAGCTCAGATAACCAGTAGATATAACACTATGAAGCTAGGTGGCGTAAAATCAAAAACAGCTCATCCGGGAGGTCCGTGCATTCCTGGATCAAGGAAATCATTTATTGATGTGGAGGGTAATATACATATCTGTGAAAGAATTGTAGAAGATAATAATTTTATCATCGGTAATATATTTGATGGCTTTGACAAGAGTTCAGTATTGAAGATGCTAAACATCGGCCGGTTGACGGCAAATGAGTGCATTAACTGTTGGGCTTTTAAACACTGTACCATCTGTGTAGCTCAAATTATAGAGGATGGTCACATTTCAAAAGAAGCAAAACTGGAACGTTGTTCACAAGTCGTGCATAACGTAATATCTGAGTTTATGGATATGGCAGTGTTAATGCATTATGGATACGATTTTGAAAAGCATTCTTAACACTGTTATTTCAATTAACTATTTTAAGGGGGAGTTTATGAAATTACTAATATTTCCTTTTTCGGAAGAGTTTATCCATTTTACTATGTATCCACATTTATTACATGAGTTTACGGATGTAATACCTATAGCAATAAAAGGGTCTGGATTAGAAGGTACATACTCGGATATATTTATCAACAATTTAGAGCAAGGCTATGTCGTAAGCTCAGACTTTGAAAGCGCGTTGCGTGTAGCCGATGCGGTTTTTTTTGGATACCAACACAATGTCAAAATAGATGTGTATACAAGAATGATTGAATTAGTGCTTGTTGCAAAAAAAAGAATATATATAGAAAAGGACTTATTTCAGATGCTTCCTGAAAGGTTTAGTTATATGGACTGTGATATGCTATCCTTCGATGAAATACCGATTGTTTCTGGTGATAGTAACAAGCTTTATAGAATCCAAATACCTGTAATATTTGTTGCTAGTGTAGGAGAGACTTGCGATAAATATCTCGTTCAATTAGGGCTCAAGAATAATTTAGAGAAGAACAACTATAAGGTTGCTCAATGGGGTACAAAGACCTACTCATCGCTGTTTGGCATTAACCCACTCCCAAAGTATCTTTTTGATTTACATTCTGCAAGAGATAAAATTATATCATTTAACCATCATATTTATAATAGAATAGCTCATGAGAAGGCGGATGTTGCAATCATCGGGATACCAGGTGGAATAATGCGATTAAATCCTCTTTCTTTTGATGATTTTGGCGAATATGCGTTTATTATCGGAAATGCTATTACAGCTGATACAGGTGTTTTATGTTTTTATGCAATAGACATAAACGAGGAATTAATAGATAGAACATGTGCGGCATGTCTATATCGGCTAAATATGAAACCAAGATATATAAATATTGCATCAAAAAGTATATCATTATCGCTGGAAAAAATGAAAAATGAGTTACATAACGTACCTACGTCTCACATCTATGATAACATTATTCCGAATGTAGGTAAGTATATAAATTCTTCTTTTTGTGGAAGAGATTACGCAGATATGAAAAAAGCTACCGAAGGCATCATTGAAATGCTGCAACAAAATATATGAGGGTAACGAAATGGATAGAAGTAATATAGAGGTTAAGCTTAAGGAAATAATTCAAACAGTCAAGGTTCATGATAATCTTAGTTTTTGTGAAAATCTGTTTGATAGACACAATAATCTTGAATCTCGGGATATGGTTGTTATTATGATGGAGATTAAAAAAACTTTTGAAATAGATTTAAATCAATTAGTAGGAAGTTTGTCCGACTATACAGTTAACAATATCACAAGCGGTATTGAGCATTGCCTGCGTGAAAAGGTCAATAAACCGCATAAATAGTTAAATACCAAGTGGTGGACAAGTGAGTATGAATAGTACAAGGAAAGAGCGATACTTTAGTTGGATATTCTTATTACCAAGCCTGATTGGTGTGATGGTATTTTTTGTAATACCATTTATTTACTCCTTCTATTACGCGCTTATTGATAATCTCGGCTCCCGGAATTTTGTCGGGTTGTCGAACTTCATCGAAACACTTACAAACGATCTGTTTCTCAGAGCCTCACGGAACACACTTGTATTTGTGGCGATTTCCGTTCCTATCGGAATGGCTATTGCGCTATTTCTCGCAAGCGGGCTGCGTAATATGCAGCGCGGGAAAGCACTTGTGGCAGTAGCCCTGCTGTTACCACTTGTTGTACCATCGGGTGCAACCGCATATTTTTGGCAAATCATCTTCGGTGTCAACGGATTATTTAACAGGATTATGATTATGTTTGGTGCTGACCATTCCACACTTCTGCGAGACCAATGGACAATGGGTTTTTTGGTCGTCATATATCTGTGGAAAAACATCAGCTTTAACATCATATTGTTCTGGTCGGGACTCAATTGGATTCCCAACACATACTATGAGCAGATGAAGGTCGACGGTGTAAATGCGTGGAACCGGTTTTTGCACATAACACTTGTTTATCTTTTACCCACAACACTTGTAGTGCTGCTGATATCTATCGTGAACTCCTTTCGGGTTTTTCGTGAAATACAAATGCTTTTCGGCTCATACCCGTCAATAGATATCTACATGCTGCAGCATTATTTGAACAATCAGTTCCTTGCAATGAATATGGCAAAAGTATCAAGTGCGGCATATATAATGATAATTGCTCTCGGGCTTGTTTTGTTCGGCGTTTACCGCGCTCAAAAACGAGTCACCGATTTGTTCTATTAGGGGGTGAATGACTATGATGAACAGCCGTATGAAACCCTCGCGTGTAATAGTTATAGTTATTATTTCCGTAATGGCACTTGTTTCAATATTCCCTGTGCTGTTTACCTTCGCCAACTCATTTATGTCGCCCGATGAAGTATATCACCGTTACACGAGTAATATTACAGAGGTAAATGAAGATGGTTTTACAGTCGACAGAGTACATTTTGTCGATATAGGGATACCGCGTAGCTTCACGTTTGAGCAGTACGGGTCTTTACTGTTTGATAACCCCGCCTACCTGCGAATGTTTTGGAATTCAGTAATCCTCCTATTGCCGATTCTTGTCGGGCAGTTTATCTTAGCCCCGCTTGCGGCATATGGTTTTGAAAACATGCGTTTTCGCTATAAAGAAGCCATTTATTTTATGTACATTATAGTAATGCTGATGCCGACGCAAATACTTCTTGTTCCAAACTTCATCGTTGCAGGATGGTTTTCAATCCGTGAGACTTACTGGGCAATAATCTTACCTGCTCTTTTCCACCCTCTTGGTGTCTTCCTGATACGCCAGCAGCTTAAAAACTTTCCGCGCGAGTGTATGGAAGCAGCGGCACTCGACGGTGCAACACCTTTTCAGATATACGTCAAAATCGTGCGTCCGAATCTTTCATCCGTTGTTGCGGCAGTAATTGTACTTGTTTTCGCCGATAACTGGAACATTATTGACCAAGCAGTGATATTCATTAAGAATGCGTATGACATGCCTTTATCCGTACAGCTCGGCCGCCTTGCCGCAGAAGCACCGGAGTTCTTCTTCGCAGCATCCTTCTTCTACGTCATTCCAGCAATCCTCGTATTCCTACTAGGTCAAAAATCCTTGACACAAGGACTCGCACTCAGACACATAAAGCATTAGGAAAGGAACAGAATTCGTATGAAAGTATTACTTGCTGAATCTGAAAAAAAGAATATCAGCACGATTATATACATAGCGATAGGCTGTATATTTTTAGCACTTTTAATAGCTGCTACTATTTACTCACAGACAGCGTATGTGAGCCGTTTGCCGTTGGCGGATGTCTACATTGTCGAAGAACGCGGTATTGATTACACATATCGTGGTGAAGGTGTTTTTGATAACGGGAGATTGATTGTCACCTTAGATTTTGAAATCAACCCCAAAGATATATTTCTCCTGGGAATAATCAACCCCGGCAGCGAAGCTATGCTCTCATCAGGGGAGTATAAAACAACCGGAATAGTTACAAGCGTTTTACCAAATCCTGATAACAGTATGGCATTTTTAATCGATATCGCAGTTGAAAATTCAACTTTTCAAAACGGAGAAATCGTTAATGCCGCCATTCACTGTGAAGATATACAGCTTAATCATCCTGTTGTCCCCGGTGCGGCGTTAGTCACCAATGAGATTGTCGGGTTCAACATTTTCTTAATAGATATGGATGACGGTCCTTGGGGGCAAAGAATGGTCGCTGTAGAAAAGCTATGGGTTGACCCGTGGCCTGAAGATAAAAATGCCGAGTATGTCTTTCTGATTGGTGCAGAAATAAACAGACCTGTGATAGTGGGTACAGACGCAGGTATTCTTTATGATATGATGGAAGTACGCACAACTTCGGACTTCGAATTTGATTTTGAGTATATACCCCCACCGAAAGAATCTTTGCAGATTGACGAACCCAACGATAGTATGTGGAGTGGAAATACCGAAGGAACTATAAAATATCCGATAAAAGCCGGACTCTCAGGCACATTAGTAATATCATGTCCGGTTGGAGTAACAACATCTCAACTGGCAGAAGGGTTTATGAAGATTTATCCCGATGTCAACATAGTCGTAGAATCTATTAATATTGCCGATCCTGTACAAGTTGAAAGCTATGTCGCAAGATTGCGTACACAGCTAATGAGTGGAGTTGATGCTCCCGACATTGTGAATACGAGTTTCACTCTTGATTTTGTAAAAGCTGCCGACAATGGAATGATTATTGACTTATACCCATTTTGGAACAATGACCCTGATATTGTACAAGAAGACTATTTTGAAAATCTCATTAGATTAAATGAATACAAAAATGGATTGTATGCAATACCTACAGCTTTTATTCTCGATGTAACAAAAATCAATAAGCGAGTGACCGATTCTATGAATATCGATATTGATTTGATAAAGGAGATAAGCGTACCCGATGTTTTAGATATTTACCTTAGAGCTTTAGATGACGGCATCATCGGAGATAATTTTAAGATTGTATATGGAGATCCGGGAAAGGATGTATTATTACGTTATGCGGTTGCGGACTTTTTCGATTCGAGAAACAAAGTTGCACGTTTTGATACACCTGAATTTATCGAGTATCTCAAAATGTCTAATCAAATACCTACGAGACAAACGCTTTTTTCAGGCTATACACAAATGGGATCACTTCATGACTTTGAGCGTGCCAATAATTCATTTATATCGTTTGACGCTGCATTTTTCCATAGAACGATTGGACTTTTTACCGCTACTGAGTTTACATCAAAAGGAATATTTTTGCTAACACCAAGCGGAGGCTACTCAATTGGGCCCCCGGAAACATTTGCAATTACCGGTTCATGTAAGAACCCTGATTTAGCTTGGGAGTTTATCAAATATTGCATTATGGAAAGTGAAGAAGCACCATACGGTATTAGTGGTGGAGAATGGAATGGTGACCGATGGCGTGGTCGTAATCCAATCAACAGAAATAATCACCATAAGTATATGATTTCAACTTTGGACGCAACCACAGGCTTCGGTTTTAATGATGAAGCCTATATGTGGCTTCTCGAAGGGATAAAACGCGTAGACAGTATAATGCCGTGGGCAGCCGTGAATTTTGATCTGGGTGCCCGGGAAATTTTAACACTGTATTTTGACCAAGGATTAATCACAGCGGAAGAAGCGGCGAGACAATTACAGGAACGTGCCGAGATTTACTTTGGTGAGTAGAATCAACTCGTGTTAAGTAAATGACATAATTTCTATTGTATAAAGGATGATGAGCTAGTGTTAAAAGTAGCAGTTTTAGATGATTTTATTATTTCTGATACTTTCAATCAATTAACAAAAAAGCATATTGATGTGATAAAACTAAATACTGATTATAAGGGATCATTACCTGACTTAACTCATGGCACAGTAGTTGCAGCAATATTCTCTGAGTTTGCTGAAGCTGATAGCATAATTGGAGTTTCCTTGGGAAACGATATTGGGGAGATTACCACTGGCAATTTTGTTACCGCATTAAATTGGTGTATGAACAATAGGATTGATTTAATTTGCATGAGTTTTGGTACAATAGATTTCATAGAGTTTGAAGCTTTTGCATCATTGATTATCAAACTAGCTGATGCAGGTGTTGTGATGATAGCAGCAGGATTAAATACAAATAAGATAACGTATCCTGCTTCTCTTCCACAAGTTATTGGGGTGAAATATACTGATTTACTTAGTAATGGTAAATTTACAATATGCACATACGAAAAAGATGGTATCGATATTAAATCATCATTACCAGATTCAAAGATTATTAATGCTTTAAAAGATATAAACGATGATTTCTCTGGAGCATCTAACAGTTTAGTAACTCCGTACATTGGAGGGTTAATAACGCAGTATATAAGCAAAAAGAATAAAAGGAGAGTTTCTTCCATTCATAGGAATCTTTGTCTTAGTAAATTCTACTCAAACTCTCGGATAACGAAAGAGCACTATGAAAGAAATTCATCAATTCCCATTATAAGTATCACTGGATGTCTCGATTTCGTTTTGAGTTTACAACGCAAATTTATTAAAGAAAATTTCCTGTCATCAGTTTTATCACCAGTTATTACAACAGATTACTATAAAAACATATTCTCCATTAATAAAAATGAAATTGAAGAAGCTGTAAATACCTATGCCAAACTATGTTCGGCGGATATTATATTTGTTCATAATCCTGATAACAACTATTGTGCCTCTAACTGGTCAGATGTTGCTCTTGAGGCAACTTCAAATATTGATGAGTGTTTTAATTATCTACTCACTAAGCTTGAGTATGAGGTATGATTTTTTATGTTCATTACAAACCAATATTACTTAGAAAGAATATGAATAATATGGTAACTTGCAAAATAACGTGAATTGCGGTGTTGAGTGTATGCATAATCAAGTAAAAAAGCTTATCTGCAACATATCTGAGTTTATTTCTACACTTAAATGGTGTCTCTCTCTCTCGTGGGACGCTTCGAAGTTATATACGGTATCTAGGATTCTTACAGAAGTCCTGGCTCCTGTTCTGACACTCACAGTAGCTTTTATAGGCAGAAATGTGATTAATATTTTAGCAGGGCAATCAAGCTCCACAAGAAATACAGAAGTAATACTGGTATATTTGCTTGGCGGTCTTTTTATTGTATCTGTGATTAGAAGTGTTTCACAGAAACTCATGCAATATTGTCAAACAATGCACGATGATAAACTGAATGCAAAAATAGCAATGATTATTACTGAGCGTACACTTGAAGCTAACCTTGAGTATTTCGATAATCCTAGTTTTTATGACAAGCTTAACTCTGCAAGCAAGGATTCTTACTCTATCAATAATGTTGTATGGAACTCTATAAAAATAATGAGTAATGGAATTTCTTTTTTTATTGCTGTTGCAATTTTATCACAAATTAATTTATTTTATGGTCTTGTAATGGTTTTGTCAGCGATACCTGCTTCAATTGTAGCAACCAGATTTACAAAAATAATATATAGCCTAAGCCTTGAACAAATTAATGGGTTGCGCCAAATGGGATATATCCAAGCTATTTCAACTGAGAGGTCATACGCACAGGATTTACGTTTATACGATATTAAAGAGAAGCTAACAGGGCGTTATTTACGTATTTGGAAAGAGCTTTTTGTTAAGAGGCAAAAGTCGTCCAGAGAACGGACATTGTTACTTTGCCTTCTTGAGCTTTTGCCTGAGTTGGCAATAGCGTTGATTTGTTTAGACATTGCTTTTCGTGTGCTCGATGGGAGAGCAACTGTTGGTGACTATTCACTTCTGATAGGCTTAACTACTCAGTTATGGAGTGCTATATATATGCTTACCTCATCTGCAGTGCAGATATACGATAATAGAATGCAGCTTAAGAATTTCAAAAGCATAAGTGATTATATAAATAAAGTTTGTGATACTGGCACAGTTGAACTAAATGATGTAAGATCAATCGAGTTAAGGGATGTTACCTTTTCTTATCCCGATACTGATGAAAACGCGCTCGACAAGCTGAGTCTATGCCTAAACAAGAATCAAAAAAGTGCCATTGTCGGACTCAACGGCTCAGGTAAATCTACATTGATAAAACTCTTGCTGCGATTTTATGACCCAAGGTATGGTGAAATTCTAATAAATGGGAAGGATATAAAAGATTACACTCTATCATCGTTAAGAGCAAATTTCAGCGTGTATTTTCAGGATATGGGCAATTTGAGCTTTTCATTGAGTGAGAATTTCGAATATACAAGTAGCAAGGAGTATCAAGAGTTCAATGGTACAGATGTTAACAAAAAAGAAGGTGCAATTTTCTCTGCACTGTCTGTTGTTGGCGGTGTCGATATTATAGAGAAATGCAATTATAATCTTAATACAAATATAACACACTTTTTCTCTGATGATGGTGTTGAGCTATCAGGAGGTCAGCATCAGAAGCTAGCTCTAGCTAGAACGTTATATCGAAAGCATACAGCGTTAATTTTAGATGAACCTTCTTCAAATCTTGATCCCAAAGCAGAGCATTATTTTTTTGAAGCATTAAAAGAACTAACCGCCAATAAAATGACGATATTTACATCACATAGGTTGTCCAATACGTTTCTCGCAGATAGGATTATCGTTTTGGAGAATGGTCGCATTGTGGAGGATGGAACACAAGCTGAGTTGTTGGAAAATAAACAAAGATTTTCAGAACTCTATAGTTATCAAGCTGAGAGGTTTAACAGATAAAGATCATGTTTATGATAATGCTGATATCTTTTACGTTAGGCAAAACGAAATGGTGAGAGTCACCAGTCATTGATAATCATACACAACAACCATACATTATTTTTTTGATAACCTTGATTTTACTAATAAATCTCTCCGTCCGTAAGACCACTGTTGACATCGTATATAAATTCATTGCTTGTATAAGAGTACAGTGGGTTCTGTGAGGGGTGAAAGACGTACTCTCTCATACGCAACAAATTTAATAAAAAGCGAGGTGAAATCGAGTTCGTCTTCTCGACATAAATGAAAATTGCGATATGTGATGACAATAGTGAATGTAATGAAAAACTAAATAAAATGTTACAAAATTATATGCGAAGTAGTGATATCGAAAAGTATGATATTCATGTATACACTTCCGGCGATAGCCTAATAAATGGATTTTCCCCACATAAATATGATTTTATTTTTTTAGATGTAGAAATGCCCGGCACAGATGGATTCAATACAGCTAAAATGATAAGAGAACTCGACCTTGATGTTGACATAGTATTTATAACTAACCTGAAAGAGGGTGTGCAAAGAGGTTTTGACTATAATGCTAAAGGGTATCTTTATAAAGATGTGACGGATGATCAAATATCAGAAAAAATGGACAAGTTAATTAGTGAGAGACTTAGATCAAATAAAGACGCTCTTATGAAAATAAAGTTGATTAAAGGTGGCAGTGTGATTTTGTCATTATCCGGAATACAGTATTTTGAAAGCAGTAGTCATCAAATTTCAGCCGTATCAGAAAATGAAACACATGTCTTTATTGATACTATAACAAACTTAACAAGCAAACTGGAAAGCAAGGGGTTTATTCGTGTAAACCAATCTAACCTCGTTAATATCGACTATATATTTAACATAACCGGCAGCAGCGTTACAATCAGGAAGGGCGGAAAAATCACGGTTGGACGAGCATACAAACAAGCCATCGACAGTGCCTTTAGAAAAAGGGAGGCTGAGAAATGGAGAATATAGTATGGTTGTCAGTTGAGGTAATATTTACAGGTGTATTTACAGTTCTCACGTTTCTGTTTATGAAAGTATTTTTACGACGAAAACGAAACACACATATTGCTATAAAAACTGTTACTTTGTTAATTTTGTTTACGGCGACATTTACTACTAGCATATATTTACACGAGAACGTAATTATTGTTACATCTGTATCTGTTATCGTTGCGTTTTTCATTGGGTTCGTATTCTTTGAAGTTAAGATATATAGTGCTGCGATGGCTGCGGTTTTTTCTACAATAGCAGGAGGGATATCCGAGTTAACGGCAGCTCTGCTTGTCACAAGCACTCAGGAAGTGCCGTTAGGTGAAGTAACTCGGCTTACTATATATAGGCTACAAGGAAGTACAATAACTGTTCTATTCATGCTTCTGATTATATTATTAGTAAAGCGATTTAGGCGTGGCAGACTTGGAGCAATGACTACAAAGGCGATGTTGGCATTGTGTGTAATGCCTATCATTTCTGCATTCATAACGCTTCAACTTGCAGTATATGTAATTAGTTCACCTTACATGCCAACATTGGCAGAGGTTGTCCCTGTAGTGAGCATAGCAGTAGTAAATGTGTTTTTCTTTGTTTTTATTGAAAACATTATCAGGCAAAACGATAAAGCTCAAAAAATGATACTAATCGAAGCACAAAGCGAAGCGCAACAGAAATATATTATTCTTCTTACTGAAAGACAGCTACAAGTCCGAACAATGTCACATGATTTCAAGCAGCAAGTCCATGAGTTGAATGCTTTGTGTGCAGAAAAAAAATTCGACGAGTTACAATGTAAGCTTCTTGAACTATCAAGCAGAGAAGGTGTAAACCTGCTAGTGGAAACAGGAAACATCATGCTGGATTCCATTCTGACGGCGAAGTTTGAAATAATTTACAATCATGAGATTAAACTAAAATGTAAATTTGATATAGCACCAAACTTAGAATACTTTAGTACTGATATATGTACCCTTCTCGGTAATGCCCTTGACAATGCAATAGAAGCTTGTTTGAGGAGTCAGGATAATAGGTTTATAGGAGTGGAAATATCTGCAACACCAAAGCAGTTCCTTTGCCACATCATTAACACCGTCGGGATAAAGCCACAATCTGATGGAGTAATCTTGCAAACTTCAAAAAAGGATAAGCTACATCATGGTGTAGGTTTACAAAGCATGATGCGGATATGCAGAGAGCTAGGCGGCACAATTTCATTCGATTATGATGATAAGAACTTCAACTTATGGATAGAATTAATGCTTTCCGAGTAGAATAGGAAAGAAAACGGTAGATTAGGAAAAACGCATAGAAAAATGAATTAAAGAGTGCTACCCTTTGCATGAGGTATAGGTTTATGATTAACCAACTTGCAAATAGGGTAGCATCTGTTTTTGTTTCTTATGGAGAAAGCAGCGAGGAAAATGCAGAAATTTATGCTTATGCGCTGGAAGCAATAATTGCATTTGTAACAAACTTTATAATATGCATTATTATCTCATTGCTTTTTGGTCGTCTCTTTGAAGGTGTCGTATTCATACTCGGATTTGCTGTTCTTAGGCGAGTTACCGGAGGGTATCATGCAAAATCACATGCAGTTTGTGTATTGACCTTCTCATGTATTGTAACTGCTGCAATGATAATACTTACAGTGTTTTCAGGTTATGAAAACTTTAATCTGTCGCGAGGCAAATATTTCTAAGTTTTACAAGTCCAAACCCAAACTATGTGGTTAGTTTAGGTGCAATAAATGCAGCGGGTAGTGTATTCCTATTTAATGGAGCTAATTTATTTCCGGGTGGGGCTGCTTCGTGGAATGCAGGTACAACAAATGCACAATTTCCATATCTTGCGTTGGTAATACAATCGTTAGGATCGCTAGGGGCATCTTATACTCTGAACTGGAACAAAAGTGTACCTGTTACAAGCGTGAGCCAATACCTATTCGTATCACCTGATGTAGCTGATGTTGTGTATTTAGTAGCCGGAAATAATCATATAGGAATAAATGGTAATACAACAATTCATCTTGGCAACAGAGGAGGTTGGGGATCAGGTTCAAATCACTTAGACTGGAGTGGGGCATGGTCGATAGCTACTGGTAATGGGCATAGTCGTAGGACTATAACTGTTGTGGATGTACAAATAGATCGTGTAAGTGCATCGAATTTAAGACCGTCTTCAATGGCGTTTCTTGATTACGTTGGCAGAGCACCCGGTTCGGGTTCGTCAGCTTTGACGATAGCACTACCGCTCGGAAGAGACACATTATATCATAATTTCCGTAGCATGAATCCTCCGCATCAAATTATTCAAACTTGTTACTTAGGGCTTGTTACACCTAGAAGATTATTTGTTGACCCGTTCGAGATAATGTTTGGAGATATACACTATATTATTGTTGATATTGGCACGGGTACACCGATTGACTTGGTAGGCAATCTGAATAAATTTGTCACAATTGATGGCTATCCAGCACCAATTATGACACCGTTGCCTAATATTTGGTGATGTTGTGCAAATAGGTAGACAGTTCTTCACAGCGTTCCTAGGTATGATGTTTGCTAATGCAGACAATATAATAAAACACAATAATTTAGAGGAAGGAGGATATAGATATGAAAAAGCATTATTCATTAAAAGCAATCGCAATATTGTTGATTTTTGTCATGGTGGCTTCAGTTGGGCAAATCGCTGCTCTCGCTACAAACGATCCCGAATACAATCCCATTCTTCCGTCAATTACGGTTGAATACTCTGATGATACTGAATTTTACAATAGCGGATTAATTGATAGAAGTGTATTAACAAGATTGGCGTGGTTATTAAATGGTGATGTCATAGTTAATAACGGAACGCTGTCAACGAGCAATACTTTCGACGCATACTACTGGACACAATCAAATACACGCAACGTTTGGTTTCAGCTTGTGTCCTCTAACACGACCCATGTAGCAACATTAGGCGCTGTTACCACAACAGGAACGATTATTTTAACTGATATAGCGATTCCAACAAACACCAATATTATAGTTAATGATCTTGGATCAGTGCCGAGCGGTTTCTTGTACTGGTGCATAGTTGTACAAGCGAGTACATATAATGGACAGGGGTACACGTTGTCTATTGATAAATCACTTTCACCGGTTGTTGGATCAGTTCAGATTCTTGATATACCTAGTGCATCAGTGGCTACATATCCACAAGGTACACACTTTCGTGTAAATGGAAACAGTACAGTTTCAATATACTCTTCCACATGTCATAAACTGTTTGGATATCATGAGTAATTTGCTCTCTTCCTGAAAATTGGATTTTTGTGTCTATCTTACTAGCATCTTTTCTTTTTTTATCAGTGTTATATATTCCATGTAGTTGAGAAATTGCGGGCAACAGAAACTCGGATTTTGGAGTATTTTCAACAGGATTTAGTATAAGTTGATTTTCCATGGATTTTTCAATTTGATATAGTGACATTTTTATCGATTCCACTGTATCCTTAAACACTACCTAAACACCCCTTCACAATAGTAATTAGAAGCATACTAAGCACACTATCTCAACAAAGGATAATAGCTGATTATCCTGTATTGATTACTCCGCAAAGTGATAAATATCATATGAGTTCTCAAAAAACTCACAATATTCTGGATTCTATGTAAAATGGTATACATTTTTACTAGGTGTGATATAATTATGGCTGTATCAATAATCACTTTAACAAATGATTGAGAGATTCTGATGCTGTGTAGTAACTGGGTGATGTGGAAAGTCGGTGAGTGCAATGGATGCAAAGGTTATAAAGAAGCTGATAAAGGAAGGCGAAGGATTCACAATCGAGTTCAAGGAGTGCCAAACAGAGATTTCTAGTAGCACTTATGAGACTGTGTGTTCGTTTTCCAACCGTTATGGAGGGCATTTATTGCTTGGTGTTACTGATGATGGTGAAATTATCGGTGTTAACCCCAATTCGATTGAAGATATGAAGCGGAATTTCATCAACACCTTAAACAATCGAAATAAGATATCGCCACCACTTTTTTTGGAGTTTACTGAGATTAAAATTGGTGGAGATTTGATTCTATATATATATGTGCCAATCAGTTCGTTACCAATAACCTGTTCCGGCAAACTGTTTGATAGAAATGGTGATGCAGACATTGATATAACAACAAACACAGTTATGGGCGCAGAGTTGTACGACAGAAAACGCAATTATTTTACTGAGCGTAAAATGTTCCCATATGTGAATGAAAATATGCTGCGTTTATCTGAATTGATGCCGAAAGTTAGAAATATGGCACAGTTACGTAAAGCTGACCATCCGTGGATAAACATGACGGACATGGAAATAATGCAAAGTGCAGATTTGTATGAAATTGATCCTGTGACAGGCAAGGAAGGGTATAATCTTGCAGCCGTTCTGCTTTTTGGAAAAGACGAAACCATATTCTCATGCTGCCCGGGATATATTACTGATTGCATTTTACGCAGGGATAATGTTGACCGTTATGATGATAGATTGATGGTAACTGCTAATTTAATAGAAGCATATGGACAAGTTCTCGGCTTTATTCAAAAGCACACACCTGATCCGTTTTACTTAGAGGGTGTTCAAGCCGTCAGCATTAGGGATAAAATCGCCCGCGAGATTATCAGTAACATTTTATGCCACCGTGAATTTTCCTCAACAATTCCTGCCCGGGTAGTTATTGAGGACAATCAAATTGTTGCTGATAACTGGAATCGTTCAAACCTATATGGCAAGTTAAATCCAAAAACATTTACACCAAATCCGAAAAATCCGATTCTTGCACGTTTCTTTGTTAGCATCAACTATGCAGACGTTCTTGGTTCTGGCATGAGAAACTTGTACAAATACACACCAATTTATGCAAACGGGAAAGAACCGGAGCTTATTGAAGGTGACATATTCAAAACAATTATTCCATTACCGGAGTTTTTTACAAGAAATGGACAAACGAATGTCCATATAAATGACCAAATAAATGTCCAAATAAATGTCCAATTAAACGAAACCGAACAAATAGTACTTGATTTATTATCAAAAAACCCTTATATCACACTTAATGATGTGGCTTTACACATATCGAGAACGACAAAAACAGCACACCGTAATATAAAAAGCTTGTGTGATAAAAATATTATTCGTCGTATAGGTGCAAAAAAGGATGGTCATTGGGAAATTATAAGAGCAGAACAAAAGATTAAGTAAAATACTTAAACATTGGGATATTTCGTCTACCTGACCATTAGTATTACTTTAATCATGCTGCGTCTGAAAATCCAATCAGCATCGTCCTTAAAAAAATGTACCCATGATTAACATTAACATTAAAATCTAAAGCTCATTACGGTGATATATCTATACTTTTTTGCTTGGTGTGATATAATTAATGGCTACTGAACAAATTGCGGTTTTAACATAAATCTGTTTACACGGAGCCAATCTATCCAACGTCGGTAAACGGCACGGAAAATCCGCCCTATGTGGTGCAGATTCAACGCTACAATCGACAGCGCGATCGCAGTTTCACTTGTGTCCTTGAGCTTGGTTCGTATCATCCCTAATCCAAATGACCCCTTAGCATGACTGAGCTTTCGTTCCGCTTCTATCCGGTCTATCTCGTCTGCCCGCATTTGCTTTTTGTCAGGCACGGCACCTTTCCTCGGTCTTCCCAAGGGCTTCCCCATCAGCCGTATACCTTTGCTCTTGCAGTATGCAAGGTTAGCACGGTTTCGATAAATCCCATCCACCAACGCCCTTTTGGGGTAGTGACCCTCGCGTTCCCGGTAGCATTCAATGATTTCGATAAAGTTCCCACTTTCGTTGTATGCATCGAATGAGCTGTGCTCAAGCCGGACAAACCCGTTCACCACGCTGACGTCTATCTTCGCACCGAATTCGCACTTTGCTTTTGCCTTGCCACGTACTATGGGTCGCACCCATGGCTGTCCCAGGCTGACTATCCGATCTTCCACTTTATGCGTTACGTTAACATACATGTACAGCTGCTGTTCGTAGAGCATCCTTATGGTTGAAAGTCGCTCATTGTACCAATCCGATAATGTGTTTCCGTTTTCCAGAAGCTTATCAACTATCTTCAGATCCCGACGTATGTATTGTAGCTGCTTCTTTATGGCTTTCCGTATCTCTTTCGTCGTTTTATGACGTTTTCGGGCTATCTTTAAGTAATCGCGCCGTGCTCTTTTCCGGTATGTTCTCGGTTTGGTCCCGTCCTCCGGATTGTGAAGCATATCGACCATCTTCTCAAGGTTCTCCCGCGCTTCGTTCAGTAATGATATGTCCTGCGGGTATCGGATGTTCTGCGGTGCACACGTCGCGTCTATTATTATATCGCCTTTGTTCTCTTGCTCTCTTTCACCATCGCCCGTAGGCGGGGGGTCTGTATCATCGGTGTCCTGTGTATGCCGCTTTTTAGGCTTCTTTTCCGCTTTAGCAATGATCATCTCGTTGATGTCACCAAGTATCTCCGGTGTCAGTCTTTTCCGAAAGTACACCATCAATGATGAATCAAACGGCAGCTTGTCTTCGTAGGAAGGCATTCCACAAAAGTATTGTAGGCATGGGGTTTCTTTTATCTGGAGTGGAACTTCCTCGTCGGGGTAATGGTACTGTGTTTGAATCAGCAGTGCCCCCAATGCCAACCGCAATGGCTTTGCCACATTTCCCTTTCGGTTCTTAAACAGTGCCGCGTACCGTAATTCTATTTCCTCCCAAGGTATCAATGCCGCTTTCTTCACCCACCGGTTCTCGGGATTAAGCTTTACGCCCATTGGCATCCCAAAATCCGTTATGCTGATTTGCTTGCTTGGAAATTTGTACATTCCACCGCACCCCATCTGCAAATATTTTCGTCGTTTTCCGCTGTTTCCTTTGCAGATATTATACCATGGTACCGCTTGTTTTTCCAGTCGTATCAATGGGTTTTAGATATATTCAGTAGGCATTAATTACTGATACTAAGCGGGTTGCTAAAACAGAGAATCATAAAGGCAATAAACACAGTACATATTGATAAACGGGGATATATTAACAACGGCATTGCCGAAGGTTATATTGCATGTAATAGAAGGTGTGACGATTATGAGATAATTATTGATGGAAAACCTTATACTTGGGAAGATTTGAAGAAAAACATATCATCTTATGAAGGTTGGAATATAAGAATCGAGATTGGCGATTTTGATAATATTGCAAGTAGGTAGATTACGATTGTGCTAATTGGGAGTTAAGTGCATATCTAAATAAAATAAAATACTCCCTTCCTGGTAAATAATTCCGTTTGACGCTAACGAAGTAATGTGATAATGTATCTTTTGAATTGTGAAAGTTCGTATACGGTCAATTAATTGGTACATTCCAGCTCAAAACTATTGCTCGTTAGCAAATATGGTTTAGGGAGTTTTATAGTGTTTAATACGCATTCACAACACTGCAGAGAATCGGTTTATGATAAAAAATCAAACCGATTTCTATTATCAAAAATATCAGAAAGTATGCAAGAGAAGGATTTAAGTGTTCCTCCGAATTGTAATGGATTCGGCAGAATACGTCATTTTCGCAGGTACATATCAGATGGCTGGGGAGAAGACCCTATACCTATCGATCCGTGCCTGCGAGCACTAGGTTTAGATACTCTTGATATTTTAGAAACACAAGTTTTTCAAATTGCGAGTTGCAATTTGGATTGCTGGTATTGTTTTGTGCCTAATGATCTCAAGGAAGCTAAAGTATCTCAGTCAAAGTGGTTTAGATGCGACGAAATGATTGATATGTTTCTTTCTGAGAAATCTAATATTAGGATTATTGATCTTTCAGGAGGTAATCCGGAGCTCGTTCCAGAGTGGATTGTACAGACGATGAAAGCCCTGGAAAAAAAAGGATTACACGAAAGCATTTATTTATGGTCAGATGATGCATTAGTAACTGACTATACATTCCGATACTTAAACTCTTCAGAACTAAAGTATATGCAAAAATACCGCAATTATGGGAAAGTTTGTTGCTTTAAAGGATATAGTGAAAATACATTTTCATATAATGCTATGATACCTTGCTCGTACTATGATAAGCAGTTTGATTTGTTTGCAAGATATATGGAGTTAAATCTTGATTTATACGGGTATGTAACATTTACAACAAATAACATAGATAACCTAAACGAAGATATGAATCGATTTGTCAGTAAACTAAAAAAAATACACCCTCTATTGCCACTGCGTATTGTACCCCTAAAAATAATAGAGTTTACACCGGTAAAGGAAAGGATGAATCTGAGCTATGAACTTGCTTTAGAGAATCAAGAACTTGTATATGAAGCATGGATACAAGAGCTAAATGCATCATATAATACAGAATTATTGCACAAGAGCATTTGTGATATATCATTATACTAGAAAGTGGAGTTAATTTTGTACTACATGGAAATCGACAACATTACTATGAAATATATGGAGAGTACATTAAACTTCTATGAACTTGTTTCAATTATGAAGGGTGTGCATCCTATTGAAATAAGAGATTCAATAAAACGGCTATATGAAAGTTGCAGTATTAATGAAAACCAGTATATGAAGATATTTTCCAGCATGGATATCACACCGAATGAAATTATTACCGATGATATTAATGACTTACCGGTACCGCATCAAATGGACTATGATTGGCGCTTTAGTAAGTCAGGTTTGCTTTCTTTTATTAATAGAATTACATGTATAATTAGTTCAGAAAATGTTAAGAGTATTGCTTTTATAGGGTCGCCTTCTTTATTTAAGTACTATTCTGACAACACTGCTTTAGATATTCAGTTTTATCTTATAGATTTTAATGCATCTAAGCATATGGAAAGCTCATACTTACGTTCAAATTTCAAAGTTCTAAACTGTAATGTAAATTATGAAATGATTGATGATTACTATAAAGATATTGTTGTTGACATGGTGGTAATGGATCCGCCTTGGTACATTAGGTATTATAAACGAATTTTTGAGGTATGTAGTTATATATGTAATGTTGGAGCGACTGTTCTTGGTGTCTTTCCTCCAAAGTATACTCGTCATACCATCATATCTGAAATAACTGAATTATCACAGTTCATTGATACGTTGGGCTTTGATACGTTGTGTTTTCACGAACATTCAATAACTTACTCGACACCCCCATTTGAAAGTAATGTATTAAAAGTCAATGGTATTAATAATTACCCGCAAAACTGGAGGGTAGGTGATTTATTTGAAGTAAAGCGCATGAGAAATACTATTCTAGAACAAGAAGACAATTACCTTGAGATAGAAGCCAAAAAATGGCAGGAAGTAAGTATTGGGGTAATTCGAGTTAAGCTTCTTCAACACACGGTAAACAAAGATAAAATTTTCAGTATTAAAGTAAAACACTTATACCCTAAGGATATATACCCATCTGTAAGTAGCAGATTTGTAGGGTCAGAGAAAATAAATGTTTGGACTAGTGGTAATCGGGTATATAACTGCAATAATATTCCACTACTAAAACTAATAATAGCAGACTACAAAAACCAAAACCTTATTCAAACACTAGAATCAGAGTATAGTACAGAAATAAATAGTAAAGATAGAAAAGACATTATGCGTGCACAAAAGCTTGTTGGAAAAATCGTTGAACGCGAAGATAAAGAGTATGGATATTGGGACTCACATTATGTGGATAATCATGAAGATATTACTAATACAATAAAAGCCCAGATTCTCAACGGTGTTAATGATAACTGGCATAAAATTATATGTACGATAGACGATCGTCAAATACATTTAGCAATAATGGTTGAACCCTATTTATCGCTGCTACTGTCCGGTCATAAAACAATCGAGTCACGAATAACAGAAAACCTGACTGCACCACACCGTAAGGTGTGTAAAGGTGACATAATTATCATTAAAAAATCTGGTGGACCAATATGTGGAGTTTTCGAAGCAGGTGATGTACACTTCTTTGCAATAGATGATAATTTCACTATCTGGGATTTACGAAGAACTTATAACAACCGTTTACTAATTGAAAATGATTTTTGGCAAAAAAAGAAAAATGCTAATTATGCAACTTTGATTGAGGTTAAGAATGCATTAAGATTAGTACCTATTAAATGTAATGTACCAAACAGAAAATCATGGGTGTTCCTGTTAAATCAAAAAGAGAGACTAGAGCAAATGAGCTTATATAGTGGGAACAATAACATTTTTCCAACTATTATATGCATATCCGGGAAAATCGCCAGCGGCAAAACAACACTATCCTCGCTGTTGGCTGAGAAGCTTAAGTGCAATCGTTTTTCGACTAGCGATTACCTCAGAAGTAAGGCCGCGACAAAGGGTTACACAGTCATTGATCGTACATTACTTCAAATGATTGGTGAAGATTGTATTAACGAGGGTTGGGAAAATTTCGCTCGTGCATTTTTATCTTTTACTAATGATTCTTCGGACGAGAGTATTATTATAGACGGAGTTAGACATGTTGAATTTTATAATAGCTTAAAAAAACTTACTGGAAAAAACTGCTCTTTAATATTTCTTGATGCAAGAGAGGATGTTCTGTTAGAACGTTTACAGCATAGAGGAGACGGGGAAATCAATTACACACACGTTGCGGAAGGAAATCTTAGCAGACTGAAAGAAGCTGCTAACTATATTTTTGATGCAAATGATAAAAATGCAGAATTCATTTCTGATGAAATACTGGGGTTTTTAGGGGTCTAGAGCTTAGCTAATTTGTCCTTAACATATTCTAAAAGCACTTCTTTCAAGTATGAATAGTTTTGATCAGTCATTTGTGCGTTTGCATCTATACCATGCCAGTACTCAAGGCATCCTCTACAACAAGTCCCAGTTGCATGTTGACCCCACATAATCAGATTATCAGAATCAAATGGCGTTTGACGACCATCCCAATCATTTTCTTTTTTGGGCTTCTTTAATGTGGTTTTTAGCCTAGATTCAATTTTATTGGTTAGGTTGTCGTAACCCAGATTACGCACTTTTTCAATCATTTCATGTGAAGGCTCTTTTATTCCCCAGTAAACATTGCGGATCATTTCAAATTGTAATGCACTTTTTGTGTAGTCAAAGTCAGAAATATCGTTTTTATGAATTCGCTTCCAGTTTACTAATGATGACTTACACTGTGTACAGCAGCCTTTTTCAATGTTTTCAGCTTTCGACTTTCTTGTTTGCATAAATGTGTGCATATTATTATTACAATCTGACATACCACATGTAAGTTTGTATTCCTCACCACCGATATTAATAACAGCCATTACTCGTTTCCTCCCTCCATAAGAATTTTTTGTAATAAATAAAGGTCTTCATCTGATAATCCACTAAAATTAAGATACTTAAATAGAACATGTTTAGCAATATCATTCGGTTTTTGATTGTCCTGCTGTAGTCGTTCTGCAACTCCCCAGAACATTTTTTTTGTTCTATAAGCAAAATAATAGGAAAAATCATCAAGGTTTAAATTGAATTGCTTTGATACACTAATAATACTATGTTTTACAAACTCTGCATGACCATCGCTTTTGTCTAGAACCATTTTCACATATGATTCCATTTCTGACCCAAATATGATGTAGCTTGCGAACAATGATGCATTTTCTTCTTCATCATTGTTTTGCTCCATAATATCAGAGCGTTCTATATATATATTGTAGTCCATTGTTAAGGCATGATAGAGTTCATGAAGTAAATCGAACTTCCATCGTGATACGGATTTTGTTTGTTGATTTAGAGCTATTACTTTAATATTATTAAAATCAAAACAAGCTCCATGAAACCCTCTTGGTACATCTAATGGTAGAACGCCAATATTTTTGTTCCAGATATATCTTAAGCATGATTCTAATGTGACATCGTTGTTTATAGATAGAATTTCTCTTCTTATTTCAATAGGATCAGCACGCATTGTAACAGAAACATCTGGAATTTGCTTTGCAATTATCCATGCGCATCGAGCAGCAAAAGCAGATATTAAGTTAAGCTGATCCTCATTGGTATTGATTCTTCTCTTGAATGCAACAGCAAATGATTTATTAAGTATATCTTTTGATATAGGTTCTGTCAGATCAATATAAAATATGTCTTTAAATGATTCAAGGAATCTTGTTAAGAGATATGCAGCATCACTACTGTGGGTTTTAAATGCTTCTTTTACGCTATCAAATGATATGGGTAGATAATTATTTAGAACAGATTGATTTACTTTTAATTGCTTTATACTATTTTCAACAACTTTTATGGATGATTCACTTACACCAAGAATTCCGGCTTCATCGGACAAAAAAAGCATAGAAAGTATTATGGTTAGCATATCTTTACTAATGCCATAAAAGTCATTCACTTCAAGAAAGTTGTATTCATCATCAGAAATACTAAGGGCTTCTGCCATTTTATGTTCACTAATACCAAGTTGAATACGCTTACCAATAATTGTAGTTGAAAGATCATCTATGCTTGAAATGCTATTATATGAAACTTCATTATTGGTATTCCTTATAAACCAATCGATTTGGTTGTTTATATCTTTAATCATTGTTTGAATAGCATTAATTTCATATTGTGCAGTGCCTGAAGAGTCATTTACATTATTCAAATAAGATAAACGCTCATTGAACTTTGTAACAATACCCTTTGATATTTTAAGTTCGTTAGAGTTCTTGATCATATTACATTACCCCTTTCAAATCCAACTGAAGTATTCCTTTACTTTTCCCGGATCTATCCATTTGAAAAAAGTTAAGAAAAGTCAGACCGGAAATTCCCTCGACAATATTCGCTGGGTAAAATTCTCCGTAATACTTAATCTTTTGTAATGCAGTGCCGCTTTTTATGTCATATAGCACAGTATCAAGAACAGCCAGATTAACACCGGTAATATCCCAACACACATCATAATCATTTGGTTCGTTCTTTTTGGTGACAAAGCTTCCGTCAATATATATTTTTTGACACCCTGCTTTGCGAAACTCTAATAATGCTCTATATAACCCGGTTATTAAATGTTTCCTGCGTTCAGAGAAATTGAACTCATCCTGAATTTCCTGCCAGGTAACAAGGTGTATTCCCGGAAATAAATTTCCATCTTTACTAAATAAAAACACTCTGCAGAATACCTTTCTCAGATTTGTATACTCATATAGAAAATGATATAATCACTATTGATTATACCGTCAGTTTATCAATATATCAAGGGTCTTAGGGTTTTCTGTATCTTTAGATATTTGTTATTGTACGATTGATAATACAGTGTCAGGATAGTTCACAATAGCATCTGCGAGTTTATTAAATGCATCCAATATGTCATTCCCAACCTTAGAATCTTTTCCTAAATACTTTTCATTCTCGTAATTGATAGTCTTTAATTATCTGTTGTTCATCCGTGCTATTATTGATTTATTCTTTCGTTTTGCGAAGACTGTCATTCATACTTTAAATCAAAAACCTCCAGTTTGTAACATAAATACGCAATTTGTATATTAATGCTTTAAAAGCTTTTCAACAGAGCTTATTTACCTGCTTTTTTAATGTATTCCTCATATATCGTCTCTATTTTTTTCATAAAAAAATCCAAAACAATGACTATGTTTTTGTGTTCTATGTCCAATTTAGTTGACATATATCCTGGTGATACATGTGGATTACATGGCATCAATGCATTGAGAAAGTCAACCAACTTACTTTTTTGCATGTTCCACTCTTTTAATGCATTAATTGTGATGTCCGGTGGAATCTGTTCGTGTGATGTACTGAGAAAACTGAGAAAATCCATGACTACTCTTTCCAGAAGGATGATTTCGCTTGATAAGTTCTTACCTGATTCGTCTCCCCATATGTACTTAAGGAGCTTACTCGGTGCACCAGCATTTAGTTGTTTTCTGCTTTCTGGAGGAGATTCATAAACTGATATACTTAAGTACAACCTGCGGATTAAAATGTCCATATTTGCATAGAAGTTAAATGTGGCATCAAGCTTTTTTGCCTTATATATATCTATGAATTTTCTTATCTTTATTACTCCATATGCAAAGACTACAATCGAGAATAGTAGAGTCAGTGAATTAACTAACAAGTTATAATCAAATCCAACGTTTGCTGGTGGTAGCACAACGAGGCTATTTATGCCTCCCATGAAAGAAAAGTATGCAGGATTAAGTGTTACCCCCATAAAGTACCCTCACTTAACAAATTATTCTCTGTATTATTGCTCTGAAGTGATTTGAGATATTGCTGCTTTTAATTTTTCACACTTATAAGAACATTGATGTTGATTCAATTCGTTTAGCCTAGCTATAAGCGATTTTACAGGTAGTACACGGAAGTAATCCTCATACTTTCTCATACATTTTACAGAATCGCATAAAAACCACATGAGTTGAATACGAACTTTTCGGATTATTGTTTCTCGTTTACTGTTCGCAGGAGAATTCTCCAGAAAACTTAAAAAATTATCAACATACCCAATTGTCCTGCGCAACAATCTTGTTGGGTAAAATACTGGTAAAGAATCACTTGTTTCCGCGTAACAGTAACACGACAAGTTGCTGTACATAACTTTGAAATCAATCATCCCGGCTCGTGTACTACCAGTTGTGAAAAAATCTTTTATATCAACAATAATTTTGTTAATTTCATTTATTATTTCTTTGCGAAGCATTTTTATGATTTTAACACAGTTTTCATCATTTTTCCTTGCGAGCTCCCATATGGAGTAAGCATATTGACCCATCAATTTGCCGTTTGAATGCTCAACAAATCCTCGTGCGCAGTACTCAAAGTCAGCAATAAAAGATGCGAAAAAATGTCCAGTATTAGTTATATAAACACTAAACACTTTACTCTGGTTATCCCATTCATCTTTTAACAAGCGAACAAAGTCTTCCTTTATATATGCATGAGCTTCTCCATCTTCCACATTCACTAATGCTGCCCACCAGTTCTCATCCCATCGTCTTTCGTTAAGCAAATACAATGCATCTATAAACAAATCAAACTCAATTGGGCATATGGATCTGTTGTGGTAAGGACCTTTAAAGACAGCACTGACCAGATCAATGAAGAAAATTTGCGAGGAAGAGTTTTGAAGAGAGTAATTGTGCAGGTAAAGGATAATCTTTCGAACAATAGATCTATTTCCCGATGTTAGAGAGAAGGTATAATCATCGCTAATCTCTCTAAGCAGCAATGAGAATATATATTGACGGCATATATATTTGTTATATGAAATACCGCGATTAAACGCCTTTTCCCATTGGTTGTTAAAATAGCTTATATCCTCATCAGATATCTGTGCGATAATCTTTGAGAGTATTCTAGCAATTCTTCTTATGCTATAGTTATACATTTTGCATACAACATCATATAGAGCCCATCTAGATAAGGAGATATCACGCATAATTGCTATAAATGCCTTCCAATACTCTGAAGTTGGTCCTTTCATTAAGGTGTTACGGAACTCTGGTGTTGGAGCAATATCCATTCGTTTATCAAAAATTGCATGTGTGCAAAACCAGCCGGAGATTTCTATATTATTATTCCTAATTGTTTGTACATTTCGAATATCTGCAAGTGCCGTTGTTGCCTCTCGTGCAGCAATAAGGAAGCAAAACGGATAATTCCCCCATTTACGATGTTTTGTTAAAGCTGTTAATAAATCAGCAGTTGTATCGAAAATATTTCTAAAAATAACTAAAAATTCTTTTAAACCTTTTATCGGAACACCACCTCTTTCCCTAGCTGTTCCTCTTTCTTCATCAAAATGCCTGATAAGACCTTCTAAGTTATCAAATACACAAATATAGGGATGCTTATTTTCATCCATATCGTACAAACAACAATACAAACGCAATATAAACTCAATGACTAGTGTAAGAGCTTCCGACTCTGAATAGTTTTTGAAACACTTTGTAAGATATTTTATGAAACTTTTCCCTACTCTATTTTCCGTGCTCTTACAAAAGCTATCGAACAACCTCCTCATATCAAGTCCGTCAGCACCCTGATCGCCGGTAAATTGTTTTTGATGGATGAACAACTCTTTATGTATATTCGAAATTCGTTTTAACTTTTTCAAATAGCTCTCTGAGGGACCAATGTTATTCAAATAATATTCTCCGTTTTCATTTGGCTTTTCTAGCATATGAAAGACTTGATTCAATGTGACGGACACAATTTTCCATAGAGCATTTTTTGAACCTTCATCGCCATAACCAATTTTTCCACTCATATCTAAAGAAATTCCATTTAGTTGCATAGACCTTAAGTATGATTCAAATGTCAAAAAATGAATCTCACAAATGCGCCTTCGGTCATAAGCCAACTTTCGTGCGTATGTTGACTTTCCGGTTCCCGCTTGCCCATGAATCAATAGAGCTATTTCGTTATATCTATCAAGACTTTTTTCGAAATCGTACCTTTCATGGTCACGAATATCTATTTCCGCTAAGCGTTTTTCCTGTATATTCACCAATGAACCAGTACCATAACCCCAATCGTCATCTTGCCCCCAATTGTCATCATTTGGATTGTCAGAAGATGATTCCATATATCCGTCGAAAGGTTTCACATAGCACTTTTCAAAAAACTCTTTTTCCGATATGTTACTATCGCGGCAAAAGGGATGACTACCAATCAAATCATTCACTTCTTCAATAAACTTTAACCCTGCATGAGAAATTGTTTGATCTCTCATGGACAAGTTATCTGACTTTTGTTCAAAGTCCTTATTTGTGAGAAAATTATGCATATATCTCTCCTCATATAAATCGTTATAAACAACAGGTAAATTAGGTATTATATTGCACTTATTGTGTAAATATAACACACTATTTCTTCCTATACAATAATTAACAAAAAGATTACTCCGGAGTTGAAATAATGAGAGCAAAAATTCAACATTTACAGCTTTTGAACGACTTTGAATAGCACCCATATCTGTTGCCGAGACTCATATATAAGCTTGAGGTTCCTATTTTCAATAGCCAAAAGTATTGCGAGTAATTGCATGATTGAATCAGACAGAGCACACAGAATTGAAAAAGCGAAAACCAAACAATCAAACCTAGCTTTTTACCACCCCTGCTATACAGCTACTGTGCTCATCCTTTCATCACCCATAAGGAATACACAGGATGCGTGTTACACCGCTAAAATACCTAGAGGCACTAAGATGACCTGCTATCCAACTTTTCTTCTTTTCTGAGAAACGCTTTAACATATACATATCCGCAGTAAAGCCAGAACTGCTACAACAAATGAGTTAGAGATAATTCATCGGTATCGGTATCAGCGATTTCAACAGCAGTACCAGCCCAATCGGTCTCCATAATGTCTCCGGGCTTGCGTTCAATGCGCTTGGTTGTTTTCTTTTTTAAATGCAGTGAGAGTTAATTATGATAGATCTTGATGTTTGCAATATTTGTGGAGATACTCCTGATGAAACTCTTGACAAGGTAATCCCAAAAAGAAGCCTTTTCCTAGAGTGTCACAGCGACAAAATGACTAAGGTTATTGATTCAGTAGCTATTGATAATAAGCTGATAAGAACTATTGGTGCTGGAAGTTAACTTGATGAATGCTTCATTATTATGACGGGCTACCCTGCACATGGGAAGCTTTTTAGCAGATACGTTTCCACATAAGAGGGTTGGAGTATTAAGGTTAAGTTCAGGGCTATTGGAGACGAGTATGAATAACTAAATTAATTATCGAAAAGACGGACCTTGGTTGCTATGCGAGTTTGCTACGATTTATACTGTAAAATCATCACGGTCAAACTGTCAAGCCGGGCGCGGGATATTCATAATAGCGAGGAGGTTCTATTGATATATGTATAAACAATGGAATAGCATTAGTAGATGAGGTTAGTTTGAAAGGACAGGCACATTGAAGATGCTACTGTTACAATCGGGGAAATGTTTGCATCTAATAAACCCTTTGAGTCAAGAATATCGGGAAGAACCGATATATCGACACAGAACTATTTATCTGAAATAATTGCATCTGGACTCCCGGAGTTTCGTAATCTCTCATCAGAAAACAGGAAAAATGCTTTTGAGTCTTATTTTGCGAATATGCTGTCTCATGAGTTTATCCAGCAGGGTGTTCGACTTCGGCAGCCTGAAACATTACTCCGTTGGCGAAGAGCTTATGCTGCTGCAGTTTCCACTGATGCAGGATACAATGAGATTCTGGATGCATCGACTGCCGGTGAAGGTCATAAACCCGCGACCAAGACAACTATAGCCTACAGAGAGGCACTTGGAAATTTATGGCTTCTCGATGAGTTGTTGCCTTGGATTGACGGCGAGGATTTCTTTAACGGATCAAAACGTTCACCAAGACACTATTTAGCAGACCCGGCTTTTGTGCATCTTTACTTGGACTTGATTTGAAGATATTATCAGGAGCAAAAGGCTGGCCACAACGGGTCGAAAGGTTTGATAAGAAGTATGGTAGCATTCTTGGCAGGTTGTTTGAAGCACTGGTGCACTTAAGTTTGAACGTTTATACAGGAGTTAACAATGCAAAGCTCTATTTTGCTAAACCGCATAAAGGAGATAGAGAGGTAGACTTCATTATCCAAAAAGATTCAAAAGTGATAGCTTGTGAAGTTAAGCTATCCCTTGTAGCATCGCCTTCTGATGGTAAGCATCTTAAATGGTTTATCGATAAAGTCGGAAGTGATTGTTGTGATGCAATGATTATAACCACAGGATCAATAGCATACAGACGAGAAGATGGTATCGCTGTAGTTCCCGCTGCATTACTCGGTTCATAAAGTCGACTTATCAACTCTATGTAAAGAGACCTCAAAAGTTTTGCCAGTGGACATATAACCTCCATACGGTAATAATGATTATTACTATAATGCGGAGGTTTTTTTCAATATGGTCGACATAAATCTGGAAATAGAAAAGTATTTAACTCAATGTAAAACCCAAAGGAGATTAGACGAAAAGACATTAAAAGCATACTCGATTGATCTAGGACAATTTAAGCAGTATTTATCCATGAGAGACTGTTTGATGAAACAGGTAATTGCTGAGTATATTGCTCATCTGCATGAGATATATAGTCCTAGGACTATTAAGCGGAAAATCGCAAGTATAAAGGCATTCTATACCCATATGGTGTTTGAAGATATTATTTCAGAAAATCCGTTTAATAAAATAAATACAAAGTTCCAAGAACCGCAAGTATTACCTCGTGTGATTCCATTAACATTAATTAAGAAGATTCTTATTGTCGCATATAAAAGATTGACATATGCGAAATCTGAGTATGCATCTCGAGTTGCACAGCGCGATATTGCGATTGTCGAATTGTTGTTCGCTACCGGCTTGCGTGTTTCTGAGTTATGTTCGTTAAACTCTAAAAATGTAAATCTTAATGACGGAAATATCTTGATTATGGGTAAAGGCGAAAAGGAAAGACTCATTCAAGTAGGAAATCACGAAGTCCTGACATCTCTGCGAAACTATAAAACAGCATATAAAACTCTAGCTGATAAATCAGAGTATTTCTTCATAAATCGCCTTAACACAAAGCTATCGGATCAGTCTATTCGGTTTCTGATAAAAAGCCTTTGCAACCAAGCATGTATTTCATTACATATCACACCGCATATGTTCCGCCACTCGTTTGCAACACTACTTCTTGAGGAAAATGTAGATATAAGATATATTCAAGGTATGTTAGGTCATGGTTCTATAAAAACGACACAGATATATACGCAAGTAGCAGCAAAAAAGCAGCGACAGATATTGACGCTGAAACATCCGCGTAATAAGCTGATATTAAATAACGAATAGAAGCACGATGACACATCCAAAAGGTCTGTTTTAATATGATGATTAGACTTAGGGGGTGTAAGAATTAATAGACTTTTCATAAAGAAAAAGCAGAGAAAAGGAAGCAGATTATGCTTGATTTATAAGCGATATTTTGATAAGATACGGATACAGGATAATCTCCAATTATCCTGTGTTCGCATTGATTTTATGAAAAATTAATTGCATGGAGTACTGCATATGGGCGACCACAACATACTTCTACGTATTCAACATACATTCCTCACACTATTTGAGAGCGAGTGGTTAAAGTGCATTAATCGTATGGGTTGCTCCCAAAACCAATTACTAATAGGGAGTAGATTAAGACCTCAATTCGTTTTATGGGGCTATCTTTCGTGTACAGAATTAAATGCAGATATACCATTAGAAGGCACAGTGTCTTTAGCTGTGAGCATTGAGTTAATCCACAAGGCATCGTTACTGCTTGATGATTGGATTGATGATGATTTTGCCCGTCATGGAGAGAATGCCTTTCATGTTGATTACGGTGCATATTCGGCTGTTATGACTTCTATACTTATGGTCATTGAATCTCTTGACAGATTAATTAAAACTCAATCAGCTAGTGTAGCAACATCCGAGTGTTTTGAATTATTAATTAAGACAACAAAATCAATGGCATGTGGTGCTATTGAAGAACTTGCTCTAAATAATTTTACACAGTTTGATTACCATATAAACAGGAGAATTGCTTTGTTAGAAACGGCAAAGATTATCAGCAACGCTTTGCTTCTTGGTTATTCACAATGCAATCAAAGAAATAACTTCTTACAAGAAATCTTAAATAAGATTGGTGAGTTATGTGGATTTCTTTTTCAAACGCTAAATGATCTTGAATCGTTTAGTGACTCAGATAGAAATAAGCAGCATAAAGGACAAGAAAATCACGACTACGACAGATTTCGGAAGAATCTAGTCATTGCGAAATTATATGAGTTATTATCAAATAAAGAAAAAGAGACTCTTGTTAAGATGTCCGACATAGATATCTTGATGAAATATTACAGAAAATACAAAATTGAAGAACTCACTATACGTGAACTAGAAATAACATTTAATGAAATTATTACGCTAATCTCGTCCGGGCAAAAATATGGTGCTACTCTTAAATGGGTCTCTGGGTTCACAGAGTTTATGTATATGTTAAAAGATGTCGCAAGCAATCGATTAGCTGATAAATCGCTCTCCTAGTATAAAAAGAGTATCAATTGATCCTGCTAAGTTCAGAAGAGCAAGGAGGGCCGCATAGGCTATACCAATTGTGTTTTTTATCGGATAGTCTGGTGATGTTAATATGGATGCTGTGAAGATTTGATTAATAATACTATTTTCAAAGCTTATGCTCGCACCTCTGCTATGTTTAGATAAAGTTTCTCTAACCTCCTGTAAATATGTGGTTTTTACTTTTTTTACAATTCGTTTAATCTGATAGAACTCAATTAATGAAACAACAGGGAAGGTTATCACGATTGCTATAACAATTATTCCCCACAGTATAAAATAAACCCAATGATTGATTGATACAGAATACGCCGGTGTATTACAATAAAACCAAAAGGCAAAGATGAAAAACATTCCTACAGTAAAAAATATCGTGCGATAAAAATGAGTCAAGCTTGTTAATAGGCGTAGCCAATCTATTTCAGTTGGCAATTTATCTAATACTACGCGCGATACATCCATAAACCGAGTCTTATCCAGTCCAATTCTTAGCACATACGCAAATAGCATGATATATTGCACATATCCTACTATACATAAATAAACAGTAATTGAAAAATATATCAAGCATAAAATTAATGTTGGAGTTACTTTCAGTGTTCCTGACAGTAGCAATCCTCCTACCAAAAAAATCAATGCAACAGAAAGTGCAATGATTCCAACCCAATTTGTATGTTCAAATCTAAGAAACTTTGTATTTGCTTTAAAGAATCCTTGTTTGTCTACAGTAAGAGCACGAATCTTATTAATTCGAGTTGTGTAGTTTAATTCTGAAATTACTGCCACTACGAGAGCAATAGTAAATGTACTGAAAAACAAGTAAAAATGAGGGAATTCCCATCTAGCATTAAAGAGTGCAGAAATAATGAAGAGTATAACAATGGATGCGATTGACAGCACGCCGTGTTTACGGAATGACCATTTATCCAACCACCGATAGGGCTTTAGTATTGATTTCATCATTTTTACTTACTCTTCCATGCAATTAATTTTTCATAAAATCAATGCGAACACAGGATAATTGGAGATTATCCTTTAGTGAATGCAAGTAATATTTTTGATTACACCACGTTACTATTCAGATGCCACTCGCCCTCGTCATTGCGAGCCACGTAATGGCGCGGCAAACCATAAACTCAGCTTAGCTACACCCTGCCCCACCCCGGCAGGTCGCCGCTAATCTGAGCAGCATAAATTAATCAAAGAACAAGAAAAGAGAGCCACACATAACTACTAAAGCAACATAATAATCTAACAGAAAAACATTGGAAATATTGAGTATTTTCAATGTTTTTTTGCAAAAAAGTATTGACAAAACAGTGGTTATGTGTTACTATATACGCATAACGATTATTAGGAGGAGCACACTATGGCAATTATCCATCAGCACGACAAACGTTCCGGGATCACTTATGTATATGAATCAAAATCATACTGGGACAAAGAGAAGAAGACGAGCAGGGCGAAGAGGACGTTGATAGGGCGGCTCGTGCCGGAAACCGGAGAGATCATCCCGACAGACGGCAGATGCAGGAAAGATAAAATTAAATTAGAAGAAGCACCGGATTACGAAAATCTCTACAAGAAAGCACTAAAGAAACTAGCATCGCAGGAAACGCTGATTGCGTCCCTGCAAAAGAAAATCGACAAGTTGGAGGGTAGCAAGCAGTTATGATGTCAGACGCCCAATTCGAGTATATGACAGATCTTCAGTACACCAATAAACATCTGAAGCACCGGATAAAAGAGTTTGAATCCGGTGAGAAATATACATCGATGACGGCGGAGCACAGAAAAGAGATTGCTGCCAAGGACAGGGAACTTAGGAAACTGACACGGCTGCTTGCGTTGGCGGAAAGAGCAATAGTAGACAACCGTAACAGTTGGATACTGACCTTAGAAGAGACGGAAAGGGCGCATGCCAAGGAAATCCGTGTAAAAGATGCGCGAATTAAAGAACTCTACGAACGTTCTCTCAAGTATGAAGGCCTCTATTGCGATATGCTAGATATATTAAGAGAAATACGCAGCGAACTCTATGCGGTTAAAACCGAATTGGAAAATGAAAAGGAAAAGGCAGTCAGATTGGTTGCGCAGTTAAAACGTGACCATGAAAATTCATCTATCCCCTCATCCGAAAAACCCAACCGCAAGAAGATAGCGAACAGCCGCGAATCCAGCGGCAAGAAACCCGGCGGTCAACCTGGGCACGAAGGTCACAGCAGGAAACGGCACGAGCCTACGAACATCATTGAGATACCGCCGCCTGCAGAGTTTGTTGACAATCCGGAGTATTACCCAACGGGAAACACAATTGCCAAACAGGTGGTCAATGTCGAAGTAAATGTCATAATTGACGAGTACAGGACTCCGGAATACAGGCACAGCCCGTCGCGGTGCATAGTGCATGCGGATTTTCCGGACGGTGTCATAAACGATGTTAATTATGGCGGTAGTATCAAAGCGTTTGCATTCATGTTAAATAATCACTGTAATGTCTCAATCGATAAGACGAGGACATTTCTCTCGGATTTGACCGGCGGTACCCTTGAGATATCGAACGGCATGATAAATGGTTTATCAAAGGAATTCTCTGTAAAAACGAAAGAAGAACAGAACGAGGTATTTTCAAGCCTCTTGAGCACATCGGTAATGGGGGCTGATTTTACATCTGTCCGCGTCAATGGCAAGCTGGCACAGGTACTCATATGTGCCGGCGGGAACGACGCAATGTACTATGCAAGTGAGCACAAAGGGCACGAGGGTGTCAAGGGTACACCTGTTGAGTACTACTTGGGTAAGCTGCTGCATGACCATGATAAGACATTCTACTCATACGGCAGGTGGCATCAGGAGTGTTTGGCACATATTTTGAGGTATTTGATAGCCAGCATTGAATACGAGATCAACCTCACATGGAGCAAGTGGATGTGGGAACTGGTCAGGGAAATGATTCATTATCGGAACGAGTTAGGTGACGGGGACGACATTGACAAAGATGCGGTATCGGATTTTGAGAGAAGGTATCTGGAAATCCTCGAAACCGCAAAAGATGAGTATGAATATGAGCCGCCGGGCAGATATTACAAGGACGGGTACAACCTTTACATGAGGATGCTGAAATACAAGGACAGCCATCTGTTATTCTTGCATGATAAAAATGTACCCACAAACAACAATC
>Ga0131853_10001191_pt1 | contig 47044 bp, 40 predicted proteins | sample TergutLab28metaG_FD_92764 | JGI IMG/M metagenome (GOLD analysis project Ga0131853, IMG submission 92764) | Labiotermes labralis P1 segment gut microbial communities from Petit-Saut dam, French Guiana - Lab288 P1 (version 2) (version 2) | ecosystem: Host-associated > Arthropoda: Insects >... | reverse complement strand
TGTCAATATTCATCAGACTCATTTCCTCACCATCTATCCATTGTTTATACCAAGTTGCAATCAAAGCAACACTTACTCCGGGCGGATGAGCCGGCCTGAGCGTGAGCGTACTGGATCATCCGCCCGGAGTTAGTGTGATTTAGATTGCAACTTGGTATTATACCTGTATACACAGGATGCTTTCCATTACTTCGTCTTCAACGGCGGATATATCCATTATCAATTGCCCGGTTTTGCTCAGGAAATTTTCCGGGTTGCCGGAGTAGACGCTTTTTATCAACATACCCTTCGTTTTCGACCATAATTTTATCGCGTCATTTAATAAGCTTGCAGTGTCCGCAAAAACATTAGTTTTATGTTTATGTGAAAAGGATTCGACAGTATCTTTGAAGTTAATCCTGCACCAGCCTAAAGCCGCAAGGCTAAACAACAAATCGGACGAGTTCATGTCGCGGTATTTCTCACATTCGTCGGGCGGTAAGCGCATCCTTGTCATGTCTTTCGCAAATCTTTTCATATCTTCAACATGCGCGTGCTTATTAGACGACATGTATAATTTAAGCGAATCAAGCGCTTCCGGCAAAGACGGTTTCACAATATCCTTCCGCACCTCGAAATCAACATAACCGTAGCAGCACTCAAACATCACGCTCTTGTTAAGCAACACCCTGCCTTCGTTAAAAAACGGGTCGGCGCAAACGTAGTTTTCACCGTCCCGCCCTGTTATAATGAACATATGTTCTCTGTTAAGGCGCTTGTAATATGGATTCCATGGCAAATAAAAAGAATCGGTTATCACACATGCCGGTTCATGCGCGCTTATCTTTTCATTGATAAATTCACGCGGGTTTATGTCCCCGGTTTCCATAATCTTATAACCTAATCCGCTATACCGCTCTAACAGTTCTTTATTGTTGCCGCCGTTATTAATGTCCGCGGAATTTAGCGACAACATTTCATCGTTATTAATATAATATTTAAAGCCAAATGTAGACAAAAAATAAAAATCAATATTCAGACCGTAATATTCGCTTACCGCCGACATTACTTCCTCAAAGCAATTGTATGTGGGATGTTTCTTTATTTCCATGGTTATACTCATTATTTCCCACCTTCACGTTTAAATATTGCGGCGTTCGCCATGTTCCCGCCGGCGCACATGACGCTCAGGCCAAATTTCGCGCCGCTTCTTATCATTTCATTAACCAAGGATACGTTCATCCTAAGCCCGGCGGCGCCCACGGGATATCCCAACGCAAGGCTGCCCCCGTTTCTATTCACCTTTTCCATATCCAGTCCCAATTCCTCAATGGTGAATATGGCCTGCGCCGCGAAAGACTCGTTAATCTCGAACAGGTCTATGTCCGAAAAATTTAACCCGTTGGCTTCAACAGCTTTTGACGCGCATTCGCGCATTGCCTGCCCCGCTTTATCTTTTGGGACTCCCAAGCAGCAGGTATCCAAAATACTTACCTCCGGCTTCAACCCCAATCCAGCCGCCAAATCAAAATCCATAATAAGCATAGCGCATGAACAGTCGCACATTATCGCGGCATTATACTGCGTTATGAAACCGTCGCGTAAAAACATTGGCCCGGCATTCCTTATTTCTTGTTCCGTCTTTGCGTTTAAAGGCATTTCATCAGTATCAAGGTAATATTCCCTATCACAATTAGCATAGCTGACAGGTATAATCTCCGGTCTTTTCCCGGCCGCCGCCGCCTTTTCAATACTTCGCAAGGTATAAGCGTCCTGAGCTTCCCGTGTTATTCCATATTTGCGCGAAATCGTTTCATATAAATACGCCATATCATTTTCCGCGATATTATCCAGTATTTCCGAATACCATGGCATTTGCCCTTTTAATGACAGCTTAACATTTTTCTTCATATGCCGCAGCATATAAGGCGAATTGCTGACCTTTTCCGATCCGCCCACCAAAACGGCTCCCGTTTCGCCGACCCGTATCCTTTCACAAGCAATGCGAAGCGCTTCATCCGAAGACGCGCACGTCTTGCTAACGGTGACGGCGCTTATTTCTGCGGGTAAACCAGCTTTTAACACCGCCTTTCTGCAGAGATTATCTTTTTCAATAGGGAAAGAAGCCCCCAAAACAGCCTCGCTTATCAAACCCTCGTACCTTTTGGCGGTTTCCGCAAAAACAATCGCCATCAATTCCGTTTCACCAATAAAATTCAACTTCCCCGGAATCTTTCCAATCGGCGCTCTCTTTGCTTCAAGAACAGCAATTTTCTTCACACGCCACTCCCTTCCCCCATCAGTTTAAGAACTTGGGGATTCTGTCCCCAAACCCCTGCCGCTAAAAGTGAGAAAACTTTTTACATTACCATATCACATATTCTTAGTAAAAACTGCCCTAAACGGGCCACGGCCTTCAACTGTTCCTTTATTATCGAAGTCATAGCGTTTTCATCCGCGTAATCGCTTATTACCTTTACTGCGGCGAACGTGATTCCGGATTTAAGACATTCCTTGATTACCCCGGCGCTTTCCATTTCTACGCATAAGGCGTGATGATCCTCAAACAGCTTTTCCTTCAAAGAGCTGTTGTCAATTAACCCGTTTGCGCTAAGTACTTTTCCCGCATGAGCGGTATGGGCGATATTTATCGGGATTGAAGCGTATTCCGACGCGGAGCCGTCAGTCGCGTAATCAACGACTTCATGACCGATAACGATATCGCCTGTTTTTAACCCGCCGGACAAAGCGCCCGCGATACCTGCGGAATAAACATGGGTTATATGCCCGTAATGTTTAAGCGCGTATGCCGTGTACGTACCGGCAAGCTCCTTGCCGATGCCAGTTCTTATAATAAGAATCTTTCCGGCCGCACATTCGGTTATTTTACAGTGTTCATCCGGCGAATATTCCCGGTCAATGGTAAAGTACCCCTTTATGACATCATACTCAATGTCTAAAGCGCAAACTATGCAAATCATATCTGCATCCCCGTTCTATGCCCGCGTATGTTCCCACAAATCTAAAATTGCGATTGCCGCCGCCGCTTCAACGCATGGCACAGCTCGCGGCACAATGCAGGGATCATGCCTGCCTTCGATGTTAAGCTTCACGTTCATGCGTGTTTTCATGTTTACCGTATTTTGCGTGGCCGCGATTGATGGCGCAGGTTTTACCGCAGCCCTGAATATAAGCGGCATACCGGTTGAAATACCACCTAGAATACCCCCGGCATTATTTGACTTTATCCTGATTTCCCCATTTTCATAGCAGTACTGGTCGTTGTGCCGGCTGCCCCGCATTTGAGCGGCGGCAAACCCCGCGCCGAATTCGATTCCTTTTATCGCCGGTATTCCGAAAACCGCTTGCGCCACATGGTTTTCTATTCCTTCAAACATCGGCCCGCCGATTCCCACCGGGAGACCGGCAACGGCACATTCAATAATCCCGCCTAATGAATCCCCTTCCGCTGACGAAGCCAGAATCGCCTCAACCATATCTTTACCGGCATCAGCGTCATTTACCGGGAATGAGCGGCCCGCAAAATCTTCCCGGCAAACATGCACGGGGTCATAAGGTCTGTCGGTTATTCCGGCAATGTTTAAAATATGCGCCCCGATATAGACCTCTTTTTCTTCCAGCATCTGGATACAAACCGCCCCCGCAAAGCATAGCGGAAGAGTAAGCCTTCCCGAGAAATGCCCGCCGCCCCGGATATCGTTTGCCCCGCCATATTTGACATAAGCAACATAATCGGCGTGGGATGGGCGCGGGATGTTTCGCAACGTTTCATAATCCGGGCTTCTTGCGTCGGTATTCTTAAAAACCGCGCAAATGGGAGCGCCGCATGTTTTGCCGCAGGTCAGACCGGATATTATTTCTGGCATATCTGTTTCGGCGCGCTTTGTAGTATACGGATACCCGCCGCGCCGCCGGTCAATAAACTTGGCGATTTTATCGCTGTCTATTTCTAAACCTGCCGGAAGGCCGTCAATCACAACCCCCAGCATATCCGAATGAGACTGCCCGAATATTTGAATCTTGATTTTTTTCCCAAAGTTAAAGGACAACGGCATCTCTTCCCTTACAGTGATAGAACGATTGTAACCGACAAAAAAACACGTAAAAACCCACAGATGTATATAATCATTACCGCTTTAGGCTCTAGAATTGGATAATTATACCCAAAACGCCACAAATATCGTTTTATAGCCTGTTTAAATCCTTCAAAGGACACAATATGATTTAATTGCTATTTATATAGCTATTATGTTATCAAGGGAGAATCGGATGGAACTGGAAAACAAGATTAAGGAAATCGTATCAAACATAATCCAAATACCTGCAGATGAAGTTAAATTAGACGCGTCCTTTTTCGATGACTACGGTATGGATTCCTTACGCGCGCTGGAGATTTTGGCGGAAGTGGAAAACACCTACAACATCACAATTGAGCCGGACAAATTAATGCAAATGACCAGCGTTTCCGAGGTTGTCAAAATAACAAGGGAATATATGGCTCAGAATGTCTGACGTTTATATAACCGGATACGGTGCGGAGACCCCATATGTTAAAAACGCCGGTGACATATGGCGCCTGCTGTGCGGGGAGATCCAAGCCGTTGCCGCGGACCCTTCATTCGTTTCATTATCCGAATATGAGGCGTTATTCCTTGGGCAATGCGTACGTAATATAGAGCAAGCCGCGTCAATGGCGGGTATAGATTTGCTCACGCCGGAAGGTAGCATTATTGTTGGCACGGGCATGGGATTGTCGGATTCTTTTATGTATAGCTCAGGTTTGCCGTCCGGTTATATGGGTCAGTTGCCGGAAAAGATAAAGAACGCGCTTAAAACCCCCATGAAAGTTATTGTGATAGCAAACGCTTGTTGTGCCGGGGCTCAAGCTATCGCATACGGATATGATATAATAAAAGCGGGATATGGCTCAGCCGTGATAGCCGGGGGTGCCGAAGGCTTTTCCCGCATAACTGAGGGAGGGTTTCGGCGGTTAGGCATCGTGGATGAAACCGGCTGCAAGCCCTTTGATTACAATCGCAAAGGTATCGCCATCGGAAGCGGCGGATGTTTTTTCGCGCTGTCGGATAACCGGCGCGGCTGCATTGCACGGCTGCGCGGCGCGGCGGTAACGAACGACGCGCATCACTCAATATCCCCCGAACCGGGAGGGGATCAGCTGCGCCGTGCGATACTACAGGCGTTGGGACAAGCTTGCGCTGTTCCGGATGAAATTCACGCCGTGATAGCTCATGGTACAGGCACGCGGCTAAACGATGAAATAGAGGCCGCCGTTTTGCACGGCTTGTTCGGCACGATTGACGTGACCGCGCCGAAAGGAAGCCTTGGCCATACGGGCGGGGCGTCCGGTGCCTTTGGTCTTTTGGCGGCGGTCTATGCGTTAAAACATCAAACCCTTCCCCCAATCGCCAATTTACATACGCCGGATCCCGGCCTTAAAGTAATGCCGGTTTATAATGCGCCGCTTAAAAAAAGATTGGATAGTCTACTGGTGAACGCAATTTCCTTCGGCGGAACCAACACGGCCATGATTTGCGGGAGGGTTGCTCATGAGGAAAGTTGAAATGATAGCTCTAAGCAGAATCCAAATTTCAGACGCGGATTTTATTAATACCGCCTATATACCTAAAGGCGGCAGGGTAATGGATGATTTTACAAAAAAAATACTTTTTTGCGCTGAGAAGTTATATAAAAAGCTATATAATGAGGCGGGAAATGTTAACCCTGAAAGGATTGGGCTTGCTATAGGAACGGCGACCGGTCCTTTGGCGTCGGTGCAATCCGCTGTTCAAGCCTTGGTACAGCACGGATACAGGTCTATTAACCCAAGCTTCTTCCCTAATGTTATGCTAAGCGCCGCCTTATCGGCCTGCACCGTACATCTGTGCATAAAGGGGCCGTGCTGCTTGTTTTATGAACCGGCTCCGGGCGTTCACGCCAAAGAATATTGCCTTATGCAGCTATCGGTAAGCGCCTGCGATTTCGCGATATGTCTCCGTGCCGATGAACACGGCCCGGCGGAAGGGGAGTTATTATCCCGAAAGGAATAACCATATGAAAGTTGGGCTCATCAATCCAAAGGGAACAATCTTTAGTAAAAATCCTCGTATGAAGCAATTTTTGGAATCTTACGCGTCAATGGGAAGTTTTCGCCATTTTTGGTCTGCGCCTAATCTGGGCCTTTTATCAATTGCCGCTTATCTGCCAAAGGATTGGGATGTTGTGTACATTGATGAAAATTACCGTGAAATACCTTTCGGGGAATCATTCGATTTGATTTGCCTAAGCGCTATGATCGTGCAGGCCACGCGCGCCTATGAGATTGCCCGCGTGTTCCGTGAAAATGGCGCCTATGTTGTTATGGGCGGCATTCACGCCACGGTGATGCCGGAAGAAGCCGCCCTTCAGGTTGATACCGTTATTGCGGGCGAAGGGGAATGCCTGTTTCCGCAATTTCTTATGGATTTTGCCGATGGACACCCTAAAAAAATTTATACAAAAGATGAGGGGCCGCTGTCGGATATGTCGAAATTCTTGTGTCCGCGCTATGATTTAATCCTGGATTATGATTATCCGGTCATTAATCTGTACACAATGCGCGGATGCCCTCGTAAATGCCGTTTTTGCTGTGCTTCCAATGTGTTTGGTGTTGAGTACAAACGTAAGGCCAATCATCAGATTCTTAGCGAGATTGATGTCATAACATCCTTATTCCCCGGGACTATGCTGTTGTTTGCGGATGATAACGGGTTTGTTATGCGGCGGGAAAGCTATGCGCTGCTGGAATCCTTGCGAGAAAAGCGCGTGCGTTGGATTGCACAGGCAGATATTTCTATTGCGGACGATGATAAATTATTGAAATTGTTATATGAAGCCGGCTGCCAGTGGCTGGTTATCGGATTTGAAAGCGTGGCCCCGCAAAATTTAGCGGCAATGGAAAATACCCGGTTCAAACAGAGGTATGTGGATGTTTATCCGGAAAAAATTAAAAAAATCCAGTCTAACGGATTGAAGATATATGGAACCTTTATTGTGGGGCTTGATGAAGATGATGAAAATGTTTTTGAAAAAACGGCCTCTTTTATTTTGGACAACCATCTTTATGGCGCTAATATAACTGTTCCGACGCCTTTGCCTTCAACCGCTTTTCGTGAGGATATGCTGCTGGAAGGCCGGATTCTGGAAGCCGAATGGGAAGAATATACCTTGTGGGATGTGGTTGTCCAGCCAAAACATATGAGCGTCCGGCAGTTGGAGGATGGGCTTCTATCTGTGTATAAGACTGTTTCTTCGCCGGAAAATGCCGGAAAACGGCTAAAACATATGCTGCGGTCAATGCGGAATTATGGGTAGTATTACTCTCCTTAATCAGGTATGCGTGGCGTTTCCCGGAAGAGAGGCGGCATCCAAAAGGATGGACGGCGCTTGGCTGGAATACCCGTCTGTCCGCCAAGTTTTTGTACAAGCGGAAGAATTTCTTGGTTATAACCTTAGCAAAGCCTGTTACTCCGAAACCGCGCCCGATATAGAGCCTGAATGGAAAATGCCGGCGCTTATTACCCATTGCGTAGGAATTTACCGTGTGATACAAGAGATCTATGGCGGCGCGCCTCTTGCTTTTGCCGGATACAGTCAGGGAGAGTTCACGGCACTTGCGGCTGCCGGAGCTTTGCCGTTTCCGGAAGTGCTTGGTCTGGTGCGGCAGTTGGAGGCGTTGACAATTGGCCGAGCCACTCCGGAATGTATGTTCCGCGTTATTGATTATGAGGCGGAGAAGCTTGAGCGGTTATGCCGGATGGTTGATGAAAGCGGCAGGAATGTTTCTATTAGTATTTACATATCAAATACGCAAAATGTAATATCCGGATTGAGGCCGCACACCGAGCGGGTGGCGTCCATGGCGAGGCGGGACGGCGCGCGGTGGGCGCTTGACCTCGGGGCGGATACCGCTTATCACAGCCCGTTGTGCGACGGGGAGGCCATGCTGTCAAAGCCGCTATTTGAAGGCATAACTTTTAGCGAGCCGGTCGCGCCGATTATTTCATGCAGGACCGGACGGATGAGCCGTGACGCGGATACGTTGAAAAAGCTGCTGCGGGAACAGGTCAACCATCCGGTGCAATGGGGGCGGGCCGTGACTTCTCTTGCGGAAAACGGCATCCGCGCCATGTGGGAGCTTGGGCCGGGCTGCACAACCAGCGCGAACACGCGGATTGCGGATAGCGGCATAGACTGCCGTTGGATTGGAGGCGTTGAGGATTTATGATCATAAATATCAGTACCGGACATGAACTGACGCGGCAAGAGACCGGAGGCAAGGCGTACAGGTTATGGACGTTAAGCTGTAGCGGTTATAACGTGCCTGATGGTTATGTTTTCCTTGATGAGGGGTTCCGGCGGTTTTGTAAAGATAATGATATAAGAGCCGGGATTGAGGATATGGACGGGGCCATCCAGGCCGGCGCGTTTGCCCCGGATTTGCGCACGGCGTTGAAGCCTGTTTTTGACAAGCTCTCGGCCCGTTCCGGCGCAGTAATTGTCCGGTCCAGTTCTGTGGATGAGGATGGGGAATTAAAATCTTTCGCCGGGATTTATGAAAGCGTAACCGGCGTAACCGGTTTCGAGGCAATGCTGGAAGCGGTAAAAACCGTGTGGCGATCTTATTATTCACGGGCTTCCGTGCAATATCGGGGTCATGGCGGTTTTTTACCGGCATCTCCGGTTTTGATACAAGAAATGATTAATTGCGATAAATCCGGCGTTACATTTACCCAAAACCCGATTAATCAAACGGAATGTATAATAACCGAAGTTGTCCGGGGCGGCGGGCAGCCGCTGGCGGATGGTGAAAAACAAGCGGCGCGATATGTTGAATCAAGGGGACGGCTGCGGCGCGAGGGTGGCGGCGCTGGATTTCTTACGCTCCAGGAAAAGCGGGGGATTATGAGGCTGGCCAACCGGCTTACATCAGATTTGGGGGTTGTATGTGACTTTGAATGGGGGGTATGCGGCGGCGAAATGTATGTTTTCCAAGTTCGCCCAATCACCGGACGTTCACATGCGGATGTTTACTCCGGCGTCACAGGCGATGATTTGAATTGCGTATTGCTGGACAGGTACGCGGCGCCCGCCAGCGTATGCTACTTGTCGCTACTGGATATGTGGCAGAAACGGGTATATTTAAGCTACCATCACAAGAAAAAAGCCGGGGCGGACGATGAAACGCCGCTGAATATTCTGTATAACCGCGTCTATTGGAATATTAAATATCAGAGGGAATTCTTTGAGGATACGGGTAGCGGCTCATGGTTTAAAAAGATAAAATTCTGGCGGTTAGTACATACGGGTTACGGGCATTGGTACAGACGGCTGCCTCGGTACGTCAAGGAAACGAAGCGCACCGGCGTTCAAGTCAGCCGGACTGTTGACGCTAAAACACTTATCCGGCTATTAAATGAAGTTATAGATAATTTCTGCGGCTTTTTAGGGGTGGATCATTTCCGCTATCTTGGAATCGCCCAAATTATGTACAGGCAATTAAAAAAGAAGGCGGATAATCAGGGTTTGGAATTTCCGAACCTGTTAGTCGGCAGTTTAACCAACCAGAACAAGACTATGGAGGCGAACCGGGAGCTTGAAAGCCTCGCGGAGCTGGTCAGGTCTGATACGGATTTAAAATCTTTCATTCTGGAGAATGATACGGCGGATATATCGCAAACATTGTCATCCGGATTAACCGGGGATGGCGGCGCGGCTATGGAACGCCTCCGCTGCGAGTGGGGGCGGTTTATAGACAAACACGGACACAGGGGCGTAGACTGCGACGATTTATATTATCCGCATTGGCGGGAAGATCCGCGTCCCCTCGCGGCGCTTTTACGGCAAATGGCATCGGTTGAAAACTGGGAGCCGGTTCGGGCGGATGATGATAAAAAAAGCCGTATACGGCGTAAGCTCCGGCGTCTCGCAAAATTAACGGGGCAGTATATGCGCCTGCGCGAAGATCAACGGTATTATTTTGATATGAGCTGGGAACTTTTGCGCGCTATTTTTATTAAGCTAGCGGATTATTATATTGAAAAAGGTGTCTTTGGCTGCCGTCAAGATATATTCCATATGACCGTCCATGAAATCCGCGAAGGGGTCTTGTATCCGAATACTGTTATGGATCCCTCACTCATCCGGCGCCGGAAAGAATGTTTTGAGCGCGCCGGTGAAAATGTACCGCCATACATATTAAAATGTTCCAGTCCTGTAGAAGTTCAAAAAAGCAACGATAGCGCCAGTTTTAAGGGGACAGGCATCAGTAAGGGCACAGCGCTTGCCCCGGTGAAGATTATACGGGGGCTTAACGACTTCAGTTCTATAAAGCCGGGGGATATTGGCGTCGTCAGAACCTTTCATCCCAGTTGGACGCCCGTTCTGGCTATGGTATCCGGTTTGATTATGTGTTATGGTAATATGCTGTCTCATGGGGCTACCCTTGCTCGGGAGTACCACATACCCGTAGTGGTATTCAATGGCGACGCGGTATCCGTGTTTAACGACGGCGACGTTATCCAGATTAACGGAGAGACAGGACGGATAAGACGCGTGATTGTGAGTTGAGGATGATTAAAACAATTAACGTTAACATATCTAAAAAATACCCCGTTATGATTGGTAAGGATTTTCTTAACAAATGCGGAGAAATAACGGCTGAAATCAAACCCGCCTGTAATGTGGCGCTTGTGAGTGACGATGCCGTTTATCCTATTTACGGCGATATTGTAAAGGAATCGTATATAAAAGCCGGTTTTAATGTTGAAACCTTTATATTAAAAAACGGCGAACGCAATAAAACCTTTGAAGCTCTGCTCGGAATAATTGACTTCTTCGCGGCGGGAACGCTGTCCCGAAAAGGTCTTGCCGTTGTTCTTGGCGGGGGTGTGGTGGGTGATATCGTTGGATTTGCCGCCGCTATTTATTTAAGGGGCGTTGATTACATATCAATACCTACCACTCTTTTAGCCGCTATAGATTCTTCCGTTGGAGGAAAAACCGGCGTTAACCTAAAAACCGGCAAGAATTTATTAGGCGCTTTCCATCAGCCTTTAGCAGTTTTTTGTGATACCGAAACCTTTAAAACACTGCCTGCTGAAATTTTTGCCGATGGCATCTGCGAAGCAATAAAATATGGTTGCATTGCCGATAAAGACTTATTTGACACGCTTCTTTTTGACGGCATAGAAGATCATTTAGAAAATATAATAGAAAAATGTGTGATGATAAAAAGAGATATCGTACAGGCAGACGAATTTGACAGGAACGAGCGGATGCTGTTGAATTTCGGGCACACGGCCGGACACGCGATTGAACTGCTGAGCGGTTATGAGATATCTCACGGCAGAGCGGTTGCCATTGGAATGCATATAATGGCTGAATGTACGGACAAGCGGTTGATTTCAAATGTGTTTCAAAAATATGGCGTGGACATAAGCTGCGCCTACTCCGCCAACCAGCTTGCGAAAGCGGCGTTGTCCGATAAAAAACGCGGGGGTATGGATATTTCCGTGATTTTGCTTGAAAAAATCGGCAAAGCGTATCTGAAAAGAATTAATGTTGGCGAGCTTGAAGGTTTATTTGAAAGGGGTTTGAATATATGAATCTTAAACATATCAGAAACGAAATAGACGGTATTGACGACAAGATAAATGAACTTTTCCAAAGAAGAATGGTTTTGGTAAGGGATGCGGCAAAATTAAAGAGCGAAGACGTTATGCCTGTTCAAAACCTTAAAAGGGAGAACGAAATTATAATCAGAGTTACAGCCGGACAGTCCAGCGAAACGGCGGGCTTTACAAGGGCCTTGTTCAACGCCGTTTTTGAGATTTCCAGAGCTTATCAATCCGGATTGCGGAGTGATCATTCATGATGTATTATTTAATCGGCGAGAGGCTGGGATATAGTTATTCGAAAATTATCCACAATATATTGGGTAACAAGGATTATGAACTTATGGAAATAAGCCCGGATAGTCTTGACGGCTTTTTTGAGGTGCGGAATTTCCGCGGAATAAATGTAACAGCGCCATACAAACAGAAGGTTCTTAAATATTGCAAAGCAGATAGCTTAGCCGGACGCATCGGAAGCGTCAATACTGTTGTCAATACTAAAGGTTTACTTTTAGGCTATAACACCGACTATAACGGGTTTATCGCAATGGGTGAGACAGCCGGCGTGTCCTTTAAAAATAAGAAAATTATGATTTTGGGAAACGGTGGCACGGCTCAAACGGCGCGAATTGCCGCGTTTGACGGCGGCGCAAGGGAAGTTGCGGTTATTTCCAGAAGCGGCGTTAATAATTATGAAAACCTGCGCCGGCATTACGACAGCCAGATTATCGTGAATACTACGCCGGTTGGCTTATTTCCGGATAATTACCGGGCGCCGGTTGACATAGCCCAATTTAAAAATTTGTCGGATGTTATAGACGTTAATTATAATCCGCTTAAAACAAAGCTTATCATGTCTGCTGAGGCGGCAGGCATAAATTATGGGGCCGGTTTGGAGATGTTAACCGCGCAGGCAATATCAGCGCATAATTTATTTTTTGGCTTAAATGACAAACAGGATATTGATTTGATAAAAGAAATAACATTAAAGATAAAAAATATGCTCCGGAATATTGTACTGATAGGTATGCCGGGATGCGGAAAATCAACAATCGGCGAAAAACTCGCCGGCCTTTTGAAATTAGATTTTATTGACACCGATTTGGAGGTTGCGCGGCGTATTGGCAAAAGCCCTGAAAGAATTATCTCCGAACAAGGCGAATCCAGTTTCCGCGCGTTGGAGAGCAAGGTAATACTGGATATAGCGAAGAAAACCGGGCTTGTCGTCGCGACAGGCGGGGGAAGCGTGCTGTTGAGCGAAAACCGCGAAGCTCTTGCTCAAAACGGATTTATTGTTTTTCTTGATAAAGGAATTGATAGACTTGACACCAAAAGACGCCCGCTTTCGGAAATGCTTGATGAAATGCACAAAATCAGGTATCCGGTTTATAACGGATTATGCCATGCGAAGGTTTGTATGTCAGACGATATTGATGAAAATATAGCAAATATTTTGGAGGCTATATGAAGTTATTGATTATTAACGGTCCAAACTTAAACATGTTAGGCATACGCGAGAAGCATGTTTACGGAAACCGGACTTACAACGACTTATTGGAATACATCAGGAAAATATGCAAAAAAGAGAATATACACGCGGAGTTTTTTCAATCAAACCATGAAGGCGCTATTGTTGATAAAATACAAGACGCGCTTGGAGTTTTCGATGGCATTGTAATAAACCCGGCGGCCTACACTCACACAAGCGTCGCGATATATGACGCTCTTTGCGCCGTTCGGCTTCCAACGGTTGAGGTCCATCTATCCGATATAAACGCGAGAGAGAGCTTTAGAAAGAAATCCTACATTCGCCCAGCTTGCATTGACACGTTTTTAGGATTCGGGTTTGAGGGCTACAAAATGGCGATCGAAAAATTGCGAGATATGTAATCCGCAATCTTCTCTATTGTTACGAACGAAAACAAGTCCGCTATTGATACTGCGTTTGGATACAGCAAGTTTATTTGCATATAAACGTTAATTAGCAGCAAGGAATTGCCTCCCGCCTCGAAAAACGGCGTATTTGTGCAGACTTCCTTTTGCAAAACCTTTTCCCATATTCGTTTTATTTCATTAACGACATAATTATGCCCGTCGGCAGGAAGATTGTTTTTATCCGCTTTTCCGCTAATTGTACATGGTATTTCGTTCAGGAAAAATATCTCCGATGGAACCATATATTCTGGCAGCAGTTTAAACAGGCTTGCTTTCAGGCTCCCTATTTCCGCTCCTTTTTCCGGGGTTACATGCGCCGTCAGCCTGCCCGTGCCCGTATTATCAATAAAGAAAGTTACGGCGGCTTTCTTCGCTATACCCGTTTCCAAAATAGCGCTCTCCACTTCGCTCAGATCGAAACGGCAGCCCATTATCTTTACTTGGTTATCCAACCTTCCTATCAACGAGTAATTGCCGTCGCCGCGCTTAATAACAAGATCTCCCGTTCTGAACATAAATGGGTACGGATCAAACTTATTTTCGATAAACTTACCTTCGTCTCCGCCGGATATGTATCCTTCCGCCAGACAAATCCCGGATACGTATAGCTCTCCCTCGGCGTTGTCCGGAACCGCGTTCATTTCGCTGTCCAGCGCGTACATAAACGTGTTGCTTATTGGTTTACCGATGTTGTTTAAGCCGTCTTCGGAGACGTCAAGGCAAGCCGACGCGGTTATTGTGGTTTCGCTCAGCCCGTATTCATTGGTAATACACATTTCGGGGTATCTTTCCTTGTTTAACCTTATAAGCCCGGAGGGTATTTTCTCACCGCCTAGTATTACGCGGCGCAGGGAGCGCAGCTCGCCGTTTGACGCAAACCGCAGCATAAGCTCGTACATAGAGGGGATAAGGCTAACATTCGTAACCCTTTCGGCACAGATTACCCGGTTGATAAAGTCAAAATCTTTCCGGCTCATTGAATCCGGATAGACCAGCGCGCCTCCGGAAAGGAGAGTTGAATAAAAATTTGCGCCGAACCCGTCAAATGACACGGACAAAGGCTGCAAAGCGATATCATTGGATGTAAGTTCATATTGTCCGATTCGCCAATCCACATAATTCATCATGCCTTTGTGACGTGCCAAAACCCCTTTCGGCATCCCCGTTGTCCCCGATGTATACAACGCGTATAAAATACTGTTTTCACCGACGCTGGCTGTAAAGCTGCCGCCATCGTCCAACGGCAACGATTCGAATATAATAAACCTGGCGCTGTAATCGCCATCATTGGATATATGTTCATGGCTTATGACGGCGCGGCACTTGGCTTCCGTAATCATGCGCCTTCTCCGTTCCGGCGGATTAGCCGGGTCGATAGGCAAATACGCCGCGCCTGCCTTTATTATGCCCAGTATGGACAGAGTAATTGCCAGCGGACTGTCAGATATAACCGCGACGATATCTCCAGTATCAACGCCCATTTCCCGCAAGGATAAAGCAAGGCTTGAAGACGCGCCGTTTAGATATCCATATGTATATTCCTCGCGGCGGTTTCCGCTTTCACGGTACTGCGGGACGATAAGCGCGATTTGTCCACTGTGTACGGATGCGGCAGAGTCAAACCATTCGCCTATTGAGTTGTGCTGTATGCTCATTGTAAACCGCCCCATTGTTTGATATATTGATCTATCTCTTTAATAAACATTTCGCCCATGCCGTATAAGCGGGTTATCTCTTCTGCATCTATCCTCTCGGCTATAAATCTGTTACAGTAACCGCATTTTTCACAATGGTTAATGCAAAAGCCCGCGCTCTCGGTAAAAGGCAGGATAAATCCGTCAAGCTTGCCATTTGGTATGTATGGGTGAAATGAAGAAGTGGGTAGAAATGAGTCCAGTAAATCAAGCAGGCCACCGTCATATTCCTCATTCATGTAATTATCCAGCACGCGCGCTATGTCGCCGTTTATAGCCGCCTGCCTGCCTTGAATTTTAAAATATTGAATTCCGATATCGCTATAGTACCTTATATCCTCGGGGCGTACCCAATTCATTCTCATTATGTTTCCCGGGTTTTCCATCCGTTTAAGCAAACATCTGTGGGAATAATAAGTTATTCCTTTTCGCCCGGACGATATGTCATGGGACATCTGATTATAATGAAAAGGCCGGTAAACGCAGTTTTTCAGGCAAACTACATTTACTATCATCTCAACAGCGGGGCCGAATGCCTCGCGGATATCCTTAATAACGCTGAACTGACGGTTAATGGATTCGTCTATAACGATTTTATCCACTTTAAGGGATTTGTAACTTAACGCTTTGCTTACATTTGTAATACAGCTCAACACGGAAGCTTTGATTTTAAAATCAAGGTTCATGGATTTAACCAGTTCAATAACCGAAGGCATGGATATGGTCAAGCTGGATATACCGGCGGCATGAATGCCACGCAAAAAAGAATACAAATCTTGAGCGCGCTTTTCAACGAACTCATCGTTACCCATGCAAGTCGCATTCAAGGTATAGTTAAATTGAATTCTTTTGCTTCCGGCATAATACGAATACGCTTTAAGCGATTCCATATCCGCCTCCGGCACACTGTCGGCGGAGCGGCCCGAGCCCCAGCCGTTTTCGCCGGTTATCTGGCCGTATACTTCTGTTATCTTCGAATCCGCGTACTTTTTGTTCAGTTTGTCGAACGCGTCTATCGTGCTTTTTTTGAAATCGGAAGGCACACTATAATATTTCACAGGCACACCCTTTCAATTGTCTCCTATTGCCTTTGCATACCGGTCTATCCCACTGTAAAACAATCGCGCCTTATTGTTCAAGTCCTCTGTTTCCCGTATGTTCATGCATATATGGGAATATGTTAGGCAGTGCCGGCATTTGCCGCAAATCTGGCTGCAAAAATTATCCGTGTTAAAAAACGGCTCAAGGAAACCATTTAGTTTTTTATTTTCAATGTATGGCTGAAATGAATTATAAGGGTTGAAAATCGTAATCAAGTCCATTAAATTCCCGTTGTAACTTCCGTTGAAATATGCTTTTAAGCATTTAACGATATCCCCGTTAATAATGTTTTGCCTGCCCTGTATTTTAAAATGATATATACCGGCGCGGTTGTACAAATGCAGGTCTTCCGGCCGAATCCAGTTTATTTTAAGAAGGTTCTCCGGCGCGGCCGCTTTTTGAAGATAGCATCTGTTAAAGAAATAGCTGGTTATGGTTTCCCGCTCCTCCGTCGTTTCGCAATGCGACTCATGGCTGTAGTGAAACATTTTGTAGGCGCAGTCTCTATAGCACAGGATATTTACAATCACTTCAACGCCGCCGCCAAAGGTTGAGGCAATGTTTTTAAGTTTGTTGAAATCCCTGTTTATATCAGGGTCGGCAACAATCCGTTTAGCACCCAAGTTTTTGTAGAATAAGGATTTTAACGGGGCGTTAATTTCATTTATCGCGGATATTTTTATTTCGGCTTTGCTGTCAATGCTTAGGATAAGCTCCACCAAGGCGGGGCTGGTAAGTGTAAAGCGGCGGACTCCGTAATCAATCAGCATACGCGCAAAGCTGCTTATTTCCCGCCGGGTATGTACGTTAAACTCAGCGTTGCCCGTGCAAGCCGGGTTCAATACATAGTTAAAACCTATGCCGTTCTTTTCGCATACTGATATATGTTCTATTAACTGCCTTTCAGTTACCTTGGGCACCATGTCCGTTATTCTGCCGGAAGCTTTAAAGCCGCCTTCCGTTATCTGCCCGTACACCTCAATAACTTTTGACCCGCCGCTTTCGCGGTTCAATTTAGATAATCTTTCGATAGTTTTATCTTTAAAATCGGAAGGCACGCTGAAATGATTCATTAAGTCACCCCTTTTACAACGGTACGCGCAGTATGTCCTCAACCGTTGGGTTAAGCCTCATATCTAAATCCAAAACCGTTTGCAGCAAGTCAAACAAAAACTTGCAGTTAAGCCCGGCGCTGCCATGTGCGGTCTCTGATACGCGGCTGATCATTATTTGCGTTAATCCGCCGAAATCTTTTACGCTCAGCACGGTTCCGGCTTCCTGATTAAAACGGCCGGAACGAAATGCTATGTCAAGGTTCTCTCCGCCGTTTCCATAAGAAGTTTTAACGGGGTAATTCTGTATAACGACGGCGGAGTTATATATCCTGTGCGCGGGAGGAACGACACGGTGCGACACGCCGGTAAAAGAGACCGGGCCAAGTGACAGGAACATGCTGATATCCTGTGAGATATTCCTGAACATATTGATTACCGGCAAATCATCCTCCATCGATATTCTAAGCGGCACGGTATCTATAAAAAGCCCCGTCATATTTTCTATACCGGCTAAGCCTATGTGCCGCCCGGATAAGGTTACGTTAAAGAGGATGTCATTGCGCCTGCCCTTCCGCGCGTAGAGAGCCAGACACCATAAGCCGTATATCAATGCCGCGAAGGTTATCTGGTTTTGCTTGCAATACAGCGCGGCGCGCGATTTAATGTTTTCATCCAGCGTTACGGCATCGGTCTCCGTCACGGTTTCTGCGTGATGAACCATTCTTGCCGGTGCGTTTATGTTTTCGGCGCCTTTTAAATAAGTCTTCCAAAAAGATATTGTTTTATCTTTATCCCCGGATTCGCAATAATCCAGATACCGTTGATAGTTGATCTTTGGGCTGCGGATTTCCTGTTCCGTGACCTCATCAAAATAACACCGCATGAATTCCTCAATAATCACGCCAAAACTCCAGCCGTCCAGTATTATGTGGTGCGTTGTGATAACCATTACAAACACATCGACGGATAATTGAATAAGCCGGATTTTAAAAGGGTTCGCTGAAAGCGGCGGTTTATTGTCCCATTCATGTTCCAAAATACCGGCCAGTTCTGTTTCCATATCGCAGCGGGGCTTATTCATCAGGGAATCGAAAGTGCACCGGAGAGGCGTTTCTTTATGTATGGCCCGCACAGGCGCTTCTATCCCCTCCCATATGAATGAAGAGCGGAGAGTTTCATTAAGAGCTATAACTTTACGCCACGCAAGGCAAAAACGATTATAATCTACATACCCATTTATGTAAAACGAGGATTGATCATAATAAACGGCTCTCTTATCATCCATAAGATACTGTAAAATCATAGCGCTCTGCATTGCGGAAAGAGGATACATCCGCTCTATATCGCTGCCGGTACGCGTTTTCATATCCCCCTCCATTAAAAAAGATTAGCTTGTTCTCATTATATACACGTCTGAAATAACATAAATTCCCTATTGTGCGGTTTAAATAGAATCATTATCCGTTTTATTTTTGCCGCCGTACCCTATAATAGCATTTAGAAGAGTTGAAGCTCCATATTTGACAGCCGGAGGATGAAGCGTGAAAGTTTTGCATTTTATAATGACTTACATGGAAGGTTGCGGCAATTTTTATTACTTGCGGAAGGTTGTTAATGATACCGCTCTATATGGAATTGAGCATTTGTTTATTTCATATGCCGGGGGAGATAACGTCCCGTCCGACGTTCCTTTCGCGTCAATGAAAGAGATATGCCTTGAACGGTACATGAATGAGAACGCGCCGGATATCGTTCATTTTCATGATGTGTTCAGCAAATATATTATAGAAAAGACCAATGACCATGAAACATTTTATAAACTTTCGAAAAATATGCCCTGTATCAGAACCATACATGACTACAGTTCAATCGTATGCCCGTTATATTTTAACGAAGGCCACGAAAAAGGTGAGTGCCGCGCGGTATTGAACCCTTCCTGCATAGACCGGTGTATTAAAGACACAACCCTTTATGAAGATTATATGGATTATATAAAGGCTCTGGAAAGTTACGCGGGCATTTCCTGCTTTTCCGAAGACACACGTAAGCGCGCCGAAATGCACAATCTTCCCGCCTCAAAGATTTACAAGCTTCCGCCGCTTATTAAACCTCCGGATGAGTATGGAAGGGCGAAAGAAAACATTATCCTCTTCGCGGGGAGAATGGTGCGTCAAAAAGGGCTGGAATATTTGTTCAACGCGTTAAACAGGCTTAAAACTAAAGACTGGGTTCTGTATGTAGCGGGCGAGCATGACGCTCTATATTATAGATATCTTTATAAAATGGCGTTTCAATACGGTTTTCATAACCGCGTAAACTTTGTGGGCTTGTTGCCGCAGCAGCGTTTGTTTGAGTTGTACCGAACGGCGAAGGTGCTGGCGTTTCCATCTATCGGGCATGAAACCTTCGGCATGAGCGGAGCGGAGGCTTCGGCTTTCGGCGTCCCCGTAGCGGCGTTCCGTGTGGACGGCGTTAGCGAATGGCTTGAAGACGGTGTAAATGGCAGGATTGTTGAGTTTAATAACATTGATATGTATGCGGATGCGCTGGATGAAATCGTCGGAAATGAGGAAGCCTATTCCCGCTTTAGGGAAGGGGCGATAGCGAAGAGCCGTTCTATTGATTATAACGGGGATATTAAAAGGCTGGCGGAGTATTATTATTCGTTCGCCAATTGATTAACAGGGGGATATATGTTATGAAAAAATTTAGAGACATACTAATACTTGGCAAATGCAATCTGGACTGCTGGTATTGCGAAAGGCCCAACCATTTAATTAACGAAGCCAAGGTGCTGATATCCATCGATAAAATAATGAAGCGTTTCAACACTCAGGATTATTGTTTCCGTTTTGAATGCAGGGGAGAAATAACGCTCTATAAAGAAATAATGGACTATGTAATTAATCTGGCAAAGGACGGTTACAAAATTGAGATATTAACGAACGGCGTACTTTTGCAAGAAGTCCTTCCCGTGTGCTCTCAGGTTGGCGTAAATATTTCGCTGGACGGGCATACGGCGGATATGAATAAGCACCGCGGCCTTAGCAGGGAACAGGTGGATAGAATATTAGACAATATAATCAAGTATGACGCAAACGTGCAGATGGTCTATTATGAGCAGTCTATTGACGAAGTTAACGGGTTTATCGATTTGCTTCAAAACAGAGGATTTAATAAGACTCTTTACATATTCCCGTGCATAATAGGCGGCAAGATGATAGCCCCGCTCCTGCCATACAAGGAACTGCGAAAAGCGGCGTTCGTCCAGCCGGAAGAGTACTACAGAAGATGGGAATACATATATGAAAATAAGGAACGGAAAGATTTCGTATGTGATTTTGCCGCAAACGGATATGTTTACTATATTTTTAATAATCATATTAAAATGTTAAAATGCGACGGCAGCCCACTGGCCCCCACTGCTTTAAGAGATTTATCGGACGAGGAAGATGACCCCTTATTTTCCTGCGGTTGCTGTATCAACCATTATGAATTCAACAACGCGCGCGATTTTGTGATGTCATGACTTACTGTGTGTTGCCTGACCAAAGAAGGGTAATGGTAATCGCGCCCCATCCGGATGACGAGGCCATAGGATGCGGGGGAACGATATGCAAGCATCTGGACAGAAAAGACATGGTCAGCGTCCTGTACATAACGGACGGGCAGATTAAAGAGTCCTTTCCCGGCGAAAGAAAGCGGGAGGCCCGTGAGTTAATGGGATATTTGGGTATAAGCGGTTTTGATTTTATAGGGCTTCGGGATCAGGATATTGAGATTACCCGGGAGGTAATTGAAACCATTAGGAGTAAGCTGGTTAACACCGACTTGGTATATCTTCCGCATTTTCATGACGGTCACATTGACCATATGAGAACAAACCTTCTTTTTGCCGAAGCTTTAAGAGGGCTGGACAAGGATATTAACGTGCTGTGCTATGAGATATGGAGTCCTTTGCGGGCCGACACGGTAATAAATATAAGCTCCTATGCCGACGAGAAACGCAAGATGATCGGTTTCTATAAATCCCAGTTAAAGGATACTGATTTCATTAAGCTTATTGAATGCCTGAACGAATATAGGGCCATGACATGCGCGCAGGCGGATAACCAGTATATCGCGGCTGTTTTGCGGGACAGCAAGTTCCTTCTTGGCAGAGGGCGCGGGTTGGTGCTGCCGTGGGGCATGATTGAGGCTTTCAAGGCGTTTACAAAGGAAAGTTATCTGCGGTATGCAGATGACGCGGCGAAAGGGATGGCCTGATGTTTATCAAGGATATAGTGCTCTTTTTGTGGGAATCGGCAACGGAAAGATATCAGCAGTATATTGAAGAGTATTCAAAGATGCCGGCAGATGACTTGGTAAAGATGTTAAAAAAGGTGAAAGCTGCCCATTTCGTATCCGGGCATATGCAGCTTTGCAACCTTGTCACAAGCGGCTGCCCTCACTATACCTCCGGTAATATGCTTGGGCTTGGGGGATGCAGTATGTGCAACCTGCATTCTGATTCCTTGGAAACAACGGCTATTATGCGCGTGTTAAGGGATAAATCGCCGGAAAGATACGCTTACGCGGTCAGGGACAGCTTCCTTGACTCAAGGGGCGTCGTACGTAAAAGGGAAATACATGAATTTCTTTACAGCTATGCTTTCACCGATACAAATGAGATAACGGATTTATGCCTTGAACTGTTGCTGGGGGAAAAGGGAGTTTATGAAAAAAAGCCGGTGGTTTTTGAATTTGAAACGACAGCCAGTTCCATTACCGCCGAACGTATAGCATTATTGAAGAAATATTTGCCCCGTACAAAAATCATAATACGCATAGGCGTCGAGTGCGTGGATGAATTCATAAGGAACCATTGGCTTAATAAAAATATAAGCAACCGCCACATTGTAAACGCGAATGATGTTTGCAAAAACTTGGGTATAAGCATTATAGGCAACATATTATTCGGCATCCCGGGCATGACTGAAAAAAACAACGCCGCAATATTCAAGGATACCCTGCTGTGGCTTGAGAAATTAAGGTTTGATGGATTCTCATGCTCTATCCTTGACAGAAAAGACCGCACGCTTCAAGGCTTTTTATTTAAACAGCTTGAACATGACCCTGAGCTTTATCATTACGGCATATCCGACGGCTTTCATACCGGGCTGCCGTGGCTTTTTACATATTTTGAGGCGTTGAGCGAAATGGAGGGACGCATAGATGGATTCGTCAAAAAGCTTATTTTTTCCCAATTTAATGAATCCTATATAGACGGGACGCACACTATGCCCTTCAACGCGGACCCGGCCTGCGGATGCCGCGCGGAAGCGATGGAAATCTTCAGCACTAAATCGAAGTCGGATTTTAACTATTCCGGGTTTTATAACCGTTATACGGACGACCCGTGCTATGGGAGCTATCTCTCCCTTCTTTCCAGGCAGGATAATATTAAATCGGTAAGTGATAACCTTAAAATACTGGCTAAAAGCATTTCAATGCTTGTATGGGATAAGAGCGAGTCGAGCATACGTTACAATGAATTCCAAAAAGAGCTTGAGAATTATGAAGAAAGGAGAGCATACGATGATACACAAACAGGTTGACTTAATCGTTGTTGTTAAAAGCGATAAACAGGCCGCAGCGGACGATTTAGGGAGCAATAATTATTTGGACGTTAACGAGTATCTGGGCGTGGGGTATATCAAGTCTTATTTGGAACACAACGGCATTGGGTGCAATATACGCCTGCTTTATAATAATGAGCTGGAAAAATTGCCGCGCATGTTCGCGGAAGAGCCGTTCCTAGCAGGCTTTTGCGTGTATATAGATATAGCTGAGGATGTTTTTCGAGCGGCCCGCGCGTTGAAAGAGGCGTTTCCGAAAACGCACATCACGCTTGGCGGCCCTCAAGTAACCGGCTATTCAGAGCAAATATTGTCGGACAACCCATTTATTGATTCGGTGATAGAGGGTGAAGGAGAGATAACGCTTCATTCGTTATGGGGTCTTCTTAACGAAAACCGGCCGCTTTCATCCTGCGAAGGGCTTACTTTCAGGGATGAAGCCGGTCAGGCGCAAAAAAATATGCAAAGGAAACGCATCGCTGATTTAGACGATTTGCCGTATCCCTCGCGGTATATATATGAGAAGGTACGTCAGGAATACATGTATATCAGTGGCGGAAGGGGATGCCTTGGTTTCTGTGCTTTCTGCGGCGAAAGCGCGGAAAAGAAGAATATGAGGCCTGAGGACTTTGTACGAATCCGGCATGCGAAAAATATCGTTGACGAAATGGAACATTACATCGCCAAATACGATATCCGTTCTTTCAGGTTTACGGACGCCACCTTTGAAGACCCTTATACGGAAGGGGAAATTAAGGCGGAGGGTATTTTCGACGAAATCATCAAAAGGGGCCTTCAAGTTAGCCTCCACACATTTTCCAGAGCTGAGCTTGTAACCGATGAACGGCGGGATTATCTGCGCAAAGGTTATAACGCGGGGCTTGAATGTGTTTATCTGGGGGTTGAGTCCGGAAACGGCGCCGACCTTAAACTGTATAACAAAAAGGCCGGATTCCAAGATAATATCAGGGCCATACGCTTAATAAGGGAGGCCGGCATACATGCGGCTTTCGGGTTCATATGCTTCAACCCTTACAGCACGTACGAATCACTATTGAATAATGCCAACTTCTTATATGAAAGCGGATTAGGGCATGTTTTTTATCTTTACCAAACAAGGCTGGAAGTCCTGCCCCAAGCTCCGATACGCAAAAAAATGATTAAAGATGGGCTGTTAGACCCGATGGCGGATTACAGAACCAGCTATTACGACTATCATTTCCAAAACCCCAGAATAGGCGAACTGTTCGAGGTAATCAAACATGCGTACGCAAAGACGCCCATTTATTACATGGATACGCTGATAGGCATGTATAGATGCTGGATTAACCGGAATCTCCCGGATAACGGGCGCAATGAAGGTTTTCATAAAATATTTGGGGAACTGGATGAAATAAACATGAAATTAACCGGGCAAAACCACAAATTGTTTACGCAATGCATTACAATGTGCCGTCAGGGTGACTCTATCGCCAGAATAAAGTCATTTTGCCAGAACAACCCTATCGACCTTCATCATGAAAGGTTTTTAAGCCTTTATATGAAAATAAGGGTGAAAGTCGGTAAAGAACGGTTTAAAAAACTTATGGGCGGTAAAAAATGACACTGACGTTTATCTTCCCGGGGCAGGGCTGCCATTTTATTGGAATGGGCAAGCATTTCTTTGATAACCGCGCGATCTATACGGAGCTGTTTGAAGAAGCGAGCGATATCCTTGGCTATGATCTAAAGCGGTTATGCCTTGATGGGCCTGTAAGTGAGCTTAACAAAATCGACAATATGCTTTGCGCTATATTTACCGCAAACGTAGGCATATATAACGTCTTTCACAGTGAATACGGAATTATACCCACGTATATGGCGGGCCACAGCCTTGGCGAGTATTCGGCGCTGGTTTGCGCCGGGGCGATGGGGTTCGGCGATTCGCTGAACATTATCCGTCAGAGGGCGCGTATAATGGAAGCCGTAAAAGGCGGGAGCATGACGGTTGTGGAAAACCTGCCCTATCAAATAACCGAGGGAATTTGCCAAAGATTATGTACGGAAAGCCACTGGGCGGGAATAGCCTGTTACAATTCTGAGAACCAGTGCGTCATATCAGGACACAGCCAAGCACTTAGGCATATCGGGGATTTCCTTGTAAAAGCCGGAGCTAAGCTCACGCCTTTGTTAAACAGCCCGCCCGCCCACAGCCCGCTGATGCGTATGACGGAAGATATGCTGCGGAGACTTCTTTCATCCATAGAAATACGCACCCCCGCGGCAACCGTTATATCCAACACGGACGCTTCCCCCTACGATGGGCGTTTAAGCATAGCAGACAAATTAAGCCGCCAGCTTTCTAGCCCCGTTCAATGGATTAAAACCATTGATTACATAATAGCGTCAGGCGTAAAACACGCCATAGAATTCGGCCCGCAGAAAACCCTTGGCATGTTTCGTTCGGATTCGGGAAAGGGCCTGAAGATTTACGCGTACAGCCAAAAACAGGATAGAGAGCTGATAGGAGGCCTGTTAAATGAATAAGCGCTTAGATATCGCCATAACGGGCATTGCCTGTCGTTTTCCAAAAGCCGGCAATGTTTCCGAGTTTTGGAACAATTTAACAAACGGCGCGGATTGCATAGACGTCCTGTCCCAAACCAGAACGGACGACCTTAGCCAATACCTCAACGCCATAGGTCAAAGCTGTGAAATAGGCGGCGCGGAAGCCGGGCTTTTGGACAGGATAGACCTTTTTGACTATTCTTATTTCAACATTACTCCAATGGAAGCGAATTTGATGGATCCTGCTCAGAGGCTCTTCCTTGAAACCGCATGGCTCGCCATTGAAGACGCGGGGTATGGTAAGGAAGCCATATCGGGTGCGGATGCGGGAGTTTTCGTAGGGTACGTGTCGGACAGCGATTATAAAACAATGATACGGGATACCCAGCCCCATTCCCTTTCACTGGCTCTTCCCGGCAATGCAAGGCCGTTAATAGCTGGAAGGCTCTCCCGGATTCTGGACTTAAAAGGCCCGAATATGCTTATTGATACCGGCTGCTCCTCTTCTCTCGCGGCGGTGCACGCGGCTTGTCAGGCCATTTGGAACGGGGAATGCGGCTTGGCTCTGGCGGGAGGCGTTCAAATACATGTTATCCCGTTAAGGGAGGGCAGCATAGGCGTAGAATCCTCCAACGGCCGGACAAGGGCTTTCGACGATAACTCAGACGGAACCGGTACGGGCGAGGGTGTCGCGGCCATATTTCTCAAACCATTGGACAAAGCATTGGCGGATAAAGACAATATTTACGCTGTCATAAAAGGAAGTGCGATAAACCACGACGGCAGGTCTATAGGCGTAACCGCCCCCAACGCTCCCGCTCAAAGCGCTGTAATTACGCGAGCATGGGAGGCCGCTGGGATAGACCCCACCAGCATAGGCTATATAGAGGCTCATGGCACGGGAACAAAATTGGGCGATGTTATTGAGGCGGAAGGCCTTCGCCTAGCATTTTCCAAACACACTGATAAAACCGCGTTTTGCGCGATTGGATCGGTTAAGTCGAATATAGGGCATACGGACGGGTGCGCGGGTCTGGCGGGTTTGATAAAAGCGGCGCTTCAATTATATCATAAAACGCTTGTTCCCAGCATCCACTGCAACACCCCTAATACTAACATTAATTGGGCAAATATGCCTGTATACGTAAATAAGTCGTTGGTAAAATGGGTATCTCCGGGCGTATCGCGCATTTGCGGCGTAAGTTCTTTCAGCCTTAGCGGGACGAACTGCCATGTGGTTTTACAAGAGGCTCCGGAACGGGAAACGCAAAAGCCGCCTTCGCCGGGATATGCTTTTAAACCTGTCAGATGCTGGCTTACATATAAGGAAAATACAACACCGGAGACGCGGATGTATAATTTAAAATGGGAGCTTAACCATTATTCCCGCGCGGCATTTCTCCCCAAAAAACATGGGAGCGTTCTGCTGAAAGGCCGGGATTCCAAGTTAAAAAAAGATTTGGCGGCGTGTCTGGAAACATTGGGAATAGATGTTGTAAACTCAGCTCCGCATGGCAAAAACATAGAAAGAATAATATATGCCGGCGACGAAGATAGTTTTAACGATAACTTAGACGATTTTTACGATTTTATCGCGGCTTTCGGCGGTCTTGACATTCAAACGACTGTTCTGACGAGATATGGCTGGAATGTAACGGGGATGGAAGAACATATATCGCCGGTCAACGCATCGCTGCTTGGGCTGGGTTTAGGCGTTTATTATGAATATCCCCGATTGCGCGTCAGGTTAATTGATATTGACGATAACACGCCGTTCAGCAGCATTATACGGGATGTATGCCAAGAAAACGTGGAGCTGCGGACAGCTTACAGAAATAATTTACGCTTTACCCCCGCGCTGAAAGAAATAACCGCTGGCTTGCGCGCGGATATCAACCTGTCCGCTCAAAAGAAGACATACCTAATAACGGGAGGTTCCGGCGGTATTGGAATGGAAATAGCGCGCTATTTTTCACAAAAGGATGTGGTTAACCTATGCCTTGTAGCCAGAACGGACGAAAACGACCCTAATATTACAAGAGAATTATCAAATCTGCGCCGGGCGGGCAGTAAAGTTACTTATATCAGCGCCGATATTTCCGACTTCGGCCAACTAAAATCCGCGTTGGAAGAATTCAACAGACAATACGGAAAGATAGACGGCGTATTCCATTGCGCGGGCATCGCAGGCAAAGGCTTCCTCAGCAGAATGCGGAAAGAGGACATACTTGCGGCAATGCGCGCAAAGGCGTTAGGCGCGGAGCATATTTATAAGCTGTTAACCCCTGACCCGCCTGATTTCATCATATTGTTTTCATCCCTTGCCTCTATAGTTGGCGGTTATGCGCAAAGCGGTTATATTGCGGCCAATGCATACTTGGACGCTATGGCTGCTTGTTACGGGAAGAACGGGCCGCCTGTAATGACAATTAACTGGCCGGCATGGCGGGGCGTTGGCATGGCTTCAAGGCTGGAAAACGCTCCGGAAAACAAAACAGGAGACATATTTGACAGTATAGGCGTTGAAACCGGACTTGCTCTTTTAAATATCGCGGCATGTAATATTGGGGATATCAGCCAAGCCATTATCTGCAATATTAAAAGAGCTTCGGCGCACAATACTAATACAATCGGCCTGAACAACATATGCGAAGAGGTTAAGGCAGCCGTATCCGGCAAACGCCTTTCCACGGATTCCGCTATCCCGCGCGTCACCCTATTCGGCAGAGACGGGGGCGATTATACGGAAACAGAGAGGAAGCTTGCTAAGATTTGGAATAAAACGCTGGGGTTTACTGAGTTTAATATATACGATGATTTCTTTGAACTGGGCGGCGATTCATTTATGATTGGCGGCATACTGGATATGCTGGATGAAACTTTTGCCGGAGAAATGGCTATTTCCGATTTGTTCTTAAACACTACAATTTATTTGTTAGCCAAGTTTATTGACGGCAAACATGTAAAGGAGCAAACTGAATGAGTAATGATATCGCCATTATAGGGTTAGCGGCAAGGTTTCCTAAAAGCCCTGACGCTAAAGTATTTTGGGACAATTTAATGAACGGAGTTAATTGCATAGGCGGGATGACGGCGGAAAGGGAGAAAGATGTCAGGGAGTTAGAATCCTTTGTACTGTCAAATAACGGTGCGTCAGCTATTAACCCCGGCGGTTATCTTTCTGATATTGCTTGTTTTGACAGCCAACTTTTCGGTATACCGCCCCGTGAAGCCGACCTTATGGATCCGGCTCAACGAATTTTCCTGGAAACGGTTGTGGAAGCCATAGAAGACGCCGGTTATGGCGGAGAACGGATTTTGCACAGCGATACAGGGATATTTATCGGGCATATCAACGACCCCGCGTACACCCAGTTTATAACGATGGCTTCCCCATCGGACATAAGGCTGTCTATAATGGGTAACATATCCTCGTTAACAACGGGAAGAATCTCTCACCTCTTTGATTTAAAAGGGCCATGTATGCTTGTTGATACCGCTTGTTCATCTTCGCTGACGGCTTTTCATCTTGCGTGCCAGTCGCTCAGGAATGGTGAATGCAGCATGGCGATAACCGGGGGCGTGAAACTCAACCTGCACCCTACAAGCGGAGAAAGCGACCTTGGCATAAGTTCGGGCAAAAACGAGATGCGCGTGTTCGGCGAGGATTCCCAAGGAATTATCTGGGGTGAAGGCGCGGCGGCCTTTTTATTAAAACCTTTGGATAAGGCGGTGTTGGATAACGATAGTATATACGCGGTATACCGTGGAAGCGCGGTAAACCAAGACGGCAATACTCCCGGCATGTCCGCGCCTAATATGATGTCCCAAGCGGCGGTAATTGAAAAAGCATGGGAAGACGCCGGAGTATGCCCAGAAACAGTTACCTGCATTGAAACCCATGGGACGGGGACTCCATTAGGCGACTCAATTGAGATAGAGGCGATTCGAAAAGCGTTTTCCAAACATACGGATAAAATACGGTTCTGCTGTATAGGCGCGGTTAAGGCGAATTCCGGGCATCTTGACCACGCCGCCGCATTGCCGGGCCTTGTCAAATGTATATCAGCGCTTAAATACGGCGTAATTCCGCCGCTAATAAACTACAGTAAACCAAGCAAGCTGATGAAGATGGAAAAATCACCTCTGTTCATTTCCACGGTACAAACGGAGTGGCGGAGCGGCTCTCCAAGACGCTGCGGAATAAGCTCTTTTGGATTAAGCGGCACTAACTGCCATATGATATTTGACGAATACATTGGCGTGAAAGACAGAACGGAACCATTAAAAGCGCCGTTTATTTTCACATTATCAGCCGTATCCAATGAAGCCCTTAACAATATGGTAAAAGAGTACATAAGCTTTTTGCTATACACTGACGGCTTAGACATGTCCGATGTATGCTTTACGGCAAATACCGGGCGCTGGCATTATAATATCAGGCTGGCGATTGTTTTTGAAAGCCGGGACGACCTGATAGATAAATTGCAATCCTACTTCTTGGATTCGGTTTTAGCTGTGAATTCGCGGGGCAGCGTGATAAAAAACGGTAAAAACCTGAACTCATTGAAAGATGTCGTATCATATGTAAAAAACAGTGTATACGACGATACAGTAAACACTTATATAACGCGGTTTATTGAGACGGGCAATCAGGAAGAGCTTCACGCTGTCTGCCGGGAATATATGCAAGGGGCGCGGGTAGATTGGAACAAGCTATACGGTGAAACGAATTTTCGCAAGGTATCCTTGCCTACTTACCGCTTTGAAAGAAAAAGGCATTGGGTCAGCAGTTCGCCCTTTGAACCTTCCAAACATAGCGGAATCACGCGGAAAACGGTGCAAACCGCGCATATAAACCTGACTGGAAGGGATACGGGAGAGTTTACGGATACAGAAGCGGCAATAGCGCATGTCTGGCACGGTATCTTCGGCCATACATCCTTTAATGTCAATGACAGTTTTTATGCTCTGGGCGGTAACTCGCTGCTTATCCTCCGGGCTATAGAAAGAATATATGAGAACATGTCCGTAACTTTAAAGCCGGTTGACTTTATATCCCACAATACAATAGAAGGTCTGGCCGGTTATATAAAATCATTGGGAGGGGGAACAGTCGGGGAAGCGGCTGAGACCCGCGCTTCATACGAGGAAGATACGGAGCATATGTATGATGACTTCCCATTGACCAATATGCAGTTTGGCTATCTGTTCGGCAGGGGCGGCGATTATGAAGCCGGGAATATCTCTTCAGCGGGATGCGTGGAATTTGAGACAAAAGTGGATATAAACAGATTGAATTATGCAATAAACAGGCTTATATCCCGCCACCCCATGTTAAGGGCGGTTATGAGCGGGCCCGGCTTCCAAAGGGTGCTGCCGTCAACCGAACTATATCGCGTTACCGAATATGATATAAGCGGCATGAGCGGACAGGAACAGGAAGAACGTTTAAATGAAGAAAGGCGTACCGCGCTGAGCGGTGAATACGACACATCAGTTTGGCCTTTGTTCAGGTTCAGCGCGTATAGGTTTTCCCCGTCAACCATCAGGCTTTTCGTCCGGTTTGATATGCTGACCGTAGATGGGCGCAGCATGATCATCTTGCTCAATGAGTTAGTAAAAATCTGCCGTGATCCGGAGGTATATCTACCCCAAATTAATTTTACCTTTAGGGATTATGTAATGAAGCTGCAAGAATTAAAGAAGTCTGAACTTTATATGAAAAGTAAAGCTTATTGGCTGGAAAGGTTGGATGATATCCCTCCAGCTCCAGAACTTCCAAAAAAATCCAGTCAAGCTAATGATAAGCCTGTCTTTAGTTATAAAACGTTGGAACTTACGAAGGAACTCTGGGATATACTCAAGGGGCATTGCCAAAACAAGGGCATTACCGCCTCCTCCGCGCTGTGCGGCCTTTTCGCCAGAATCCTTGCGTATGGATGCAACCAATCCGCTTTTACGCTAAACATGACGATAGGCGACATACAGCCGTTCCATAAGGATACAGGCAATATAGTGGGCAATTTTACGTCAAACGTCCTGCTGCCCCTGAACATAGACTATGGGGAAGAGTTTTGGGAACTGGCGGGAAACGTACAGCGCGGTATGCTGGAAGCTTTGGAATACAGGCATTTTGACGGCATTGAGGTAATCCGGGCGCTGTCGCGGAAAGAGGCTGCGGGCAACCGCGCTGTTATGCCCGTGGTTTTTACCAGCCTTTTGTTCGACGGGCACGCGTTAACCAGCGATTTGCCAAACTTCGGCACAATCCTGTCCAGTTTCCATCAAACACCCCAAGTATACCTTGAGCTTCAAGCGTTTGAAAAAGAAGGCTGCCTAAATGTTACGTTTAACTATGAAAGCTCTTCTATACAAGAGGAATTTCTTGACTTTTTGTTTCACAACTATGACGTAAATCTTAAACAGATTTGCAAGACGCAGCCGGCAGTAGAAAAAATAACCCTATCGCCAAAAGATATTCGGATTATCGAAAAATACAACGCCACATATAAGGACATCCAACCCGCGCGCCTTGACGGAAGCTTTAAAGAACAGGCGATGCTTACGCCGCGTAATACGGCGATTATTTGTGGGGACAGTGAAATAACCTACGAAAACCTCGACCGGTTATCAGACGAGGCAGCGCTTTATCTTCGCTCAAAGGGCGCGGCGGAAGGCGATATAATAAGCTTCGAAGCTGAACGCCGCATCGAATCAATAATAATGATGCTGGGAATATTGAAGTCCGGAGCGGCGTTTTTGCCCATTGATCCAGATTACCCAACAGACAGAAAGAATTATATGCTGGTTAATTCCGGCTGTAAAATGTTTTTAGACGCTAAGCTTTACAACGCGGATATCAGGGGCATGTACTGCGGCCCGGTAAGCATGCCCGTTAATGCCAGTGCCGTTGCGTACATAATATATACTTCCGGAAGCACAGGCTGGCCTAAGGATGTTACTATTCAGCACAACGCCGCCATGAACACGATAACGGACATAAATGAACGCTTTAAAATAACCGAAAAAGACATGATTCTTGGGGTTTCTTCATTATGTTTCGATTTATCCGTGTTTGATGTTTTCGGCAGCCTGTCACGCGGGGCTGCGCTGGTTTTAGCGCCGGACCGCCGGGATATACGCGGGATTATGGATATCATTCAAAAGAATCGGATTACTGTATGGAATTCCGTCCCCGCCATTATGGATATGCTGGCCGATAACGCGGAAGACGGATGGAGTTCGGAGAGTCTGAGGCTTGTGATGTTAAGCGGTGATCATATTCCGCTATATCTGCCTGAACGGATAAAAAGCCTCTTTCCGTCCTCAGAGCTGATAAGCCTTGGCGGGGCGACGGAGGCCTCTATCTGGTCCATATATTATCCGGTTGGAGAGGTTTGCGATGAATGGACGTCCATTCCATACGGTTATCCGCTCGCCAATCAGAAGTTATATATACTGAACGGCCGCGGCGATATAAACCCTATTGGAGTTATTGGCGAAATCCACATTGGGGGCGAAGGGCTTTTCACCGGTTACGCCAACAATGAAGCGGCTAATAATCAGGCGTTTTATCCGAGTCCTGAGTTTGGGCTGTTGTATAGGACAGGCGATTATGGCATTATGCGGGGCAATGGTTATATTGAATTCTGCGGGCGAAAAGATTCACAGGTTAAGATAAGGGGGCACAGGATTGAGTTAAGCGAAATAGAAAAGAAATTATCCGAAATATCCGGCGTAAACAGTTCCGCTGTAACATGCGTTACAACGCCCGGCGGCAAACCCTCTATATCCGCCTGCATAACGGGGGATGAGGGTTTAAGCAGACAATACGTGGAAAGCCGGTTATCCGAAAGCCTTCCCGACTACATGCTGCCCGAAAGCTATATATTCGCCGAAACCATGCCATTAACGCATAATGGCAAGATAGATCGGGAAAAGCTTACGGCTATGTTCGTGCAAGACAGCACCGGCAAGGAGCTTGCCGCGCCTGAAAACGGTATTGAAAGACTGCTTCTGGGCATATGGGAGGAAGTGCTGTCGATAGAGAGGATAAGCGTTAACGACAGCTTCTTCAACATAGGCGGCAATTCCATGATGGTGATAAAGCTTGAGACTTTCCTGAGGAGAAATGGTTTTGATGTCTCGTATAAGCAATTATACACATACGACACCATCCGCAAACTGGCAGGGTATCTTGCTTGAAAGAATGTATTGCATAAAGGAGGAGATACTTATGGAATCTATGATTAAGGCTATTAATGTGAGCGCGGGTATAAACTGCATGTTTGCGACCTTGCAGGATGTTGCAAGAACATATGGCGGTAATTATTTTGAACCGGACCTTTATTTTCTGTGCGACGGCCTTCATATGACGTACGACTTGTCGAAAGAAGGGCTGCTGATTAAGCTTAGCGAGAAAATGTCCATGCATAACGCTCAGGTTCACGCAGGGATTTTCGCGGAAAAAACATCCAGCGGCATGACAGTCCTTGAAGATTTGAGCGAGGACAGTGTAAGGCGCGCAATAAAAAAATGCTTGGAAAACAACAATCCTGTTTTTATTTCGGTATCTCAGCTGGAGCTGGATTATCACTACAGGTTTCCAAACGCAAGCACGATAGCGTTACACCATATATTGGCGGTATATGGCATAAACACGGACACGGACGAGGTTTACATAGGCGATTCGAACATCCTTGACAACTATGGAAACATTAAATGTTATACGGGCTGGTATCCTTTTAGTAAGATTATTAAAGGCATTATGGGCCTGCTCTGGTTTGAAGGTTTGCCGTCGGGAGGGGTGCCGCGGGAAAAAGTAAACAGATACGCGGCGGAAGGGCTGAGAAAGTTCGTGTACGCTAAGCCGGATAAGGGGTTTTTATATGGACAGACCGCGTTCCGAAAGTCTATATCCGAACTGGTTAACTATGCCGGTATAGATAGTTCATCTATGGAAACTTTATGCCTTGACGTGTTGTTTTGGCTTAACGCCCACTATTTTTGCGTTTTCGACTTTTTAAAGAGTGTGCTGAAAAGGTCTGAACTTCCGGAGGATGAAACAACCCGCGTGGAAGCGGAGCTTGACGATGTTTTTTCCAAATGGAGACGTTTTACATTGAGTATAACGAAGGCGTGTTATGGAGGCAACGGAAGCGTTCTTGCAAAAAGCGCGGAAGAGGGGCTTAGGATAGCGGATGCGCAGGAGATAGCTTTCATTAAAGCCATAAAGTGTTTGAGCAAGCATTAATTAAAGGAGGAAAAGACTATGCAAAACGTTAGCGAAAAAATACTTGATTTCGCGAGAACCCATCTTAATGTCGATTCTGAAACAGTGAACCTGGAAGACGATATGTTGACTTACAACATCAACTCCGTCGATTTCATTAAAATCGTAGTCTCAATCGAGACTGAATTTGATTTTGAGTTTCATGAAGACGACTTGGCAATGGGACGGTTCACAACTTTCGGGCAGATAGCGGCTTACGTCGAACAGCGGCTGGCCGAGGGAAATAGCTGATATGCCTCAGGTAGCTATAATAGGGGCGGGAGAAATAGGCGTGAGCGTTGCCATCTGCTTTTTGTCACATGGATACAGGGTGATTTTGCTTGATAAATCCGAAGAAATACTTAACCGTTCTTACAACCGGCTTTTACGCGAGTATAGACACGCGGAGTTTTTTTACAGCAATACGGGAGATTATTCCGGTAACCCGCCCGAACCCTTGCTCACCACCGATTACGCCAATTTATCCGGCGTTCCGTATGTAATCGAAAACGTAACCGAGGACTGGGACACGAAAGCGGCGGTATACCGATCCATTGGAACGGTTTGCGGAGAAGGCGCCGTTATTATGGCTAACACATCCTGTATCCCCATAACGAAAATCGCTTCCCTGCTAAACCATAGCGGCGGCGTAATTGGCGTCCATTTCATGAACCCCGCTTACCTTATTAACCTCGTGGAAGTCATCAAGGGCGCGCATACCTCCGGCGATACCGCCGCAAAGGTATACGGGCTGTTAAAGGATATAGGCAAGAAAGCTATAACCGTTAACGACTCCGCCGGGTTCGTCTCGAACAGGGTCTCCCACACATACATTAACGAAGCCGCTTTTATAGTACAGGAACAGGTAGCCGCCCCCATGGATGTAGACATGATTTTCAGGAGCTGCATGGGGCATAAAATGGGGCCATTGGAAACGGCGGACTTAATCGGCATAGACACAGTGGTGCGTTCACTGGACGTTCTTTTCGATAACTTCCGCGATCCTAAGTACAGATGCTGCGCGCTGTTAAGGAATATGGCGGCGGCAGGGTTTTTAGGCAGGAAATCCGGCAAAGGGTTTTATGAGTATGATTTATTTTAGGGGGATGCGTATTGACAGAAATCAAAGAAGGAATCAAGGAAAAGGTTAAAGAGTTTATGTTCCGCTTTTTTAGGGCGGATGATTTTCACGACGATATGGATATATACTCCATGGGGTTCGTTAATTCGCTGTTCGCTATACAGCTTGTGCTTTTTTTGGAAAATGAGTTTGGCATCCGTGTTGAAAACATCGACATTGACGTCGATAATTTCAAAACCTTAAACAGGATACATAATTTTACCATAAAAAAAATAAATTCAATGGTTAATTGAGAGGGTTCATTATGATGTTTTCTATAACTCCGGAACAAAAGGCGTGTCAGGACAAAGCGGATTGTTTTTCCAAAAGGTGGGTGATGCCTTTCGCGGAAGCTAATGATAAGACCGAAACCTTGGATCCGTGCGTGAAACGCAGTCTTGCTGAGGAGGGTTATCTTGGCGCCGCCATAACTAAAGAGTACGGCGGGCTGGCATATGACAATATTATGCTGGGATTGCTGAACGAGGCGGTGGGAAAGGCTTGCGCTTCAACGCGCAGTCTCCTTACCGTACATGGAATGGTTTCGAAGGCCGTAGAAAAGTGGGGAAATGAAAACCAGAAAAAGAAATATCTGCCTAAAATGGCGTCCGGCAGCATCATAGGCGCGTTCGGGGCAAGCGAAGCAAACGCCGGGAGCGATATCTCCGGTATGGAAGCCACAGCTGTTAAAAGCGGCAGGAAATACACGCTTAACGGGGAAAAGACATGGACGACGATGGGGCAGATAGCCGGGTTGTTCCTGATATTCGCCAAAGTTGAGGGTTTGGTATCCGCTTTCCTTGTAGAAAAAGGGCTGCCCGGGTTTGAAATAGAGCCGGTTAATGGGCTTCTTGGTTCCAGAGCCTCAATGCTTGCAAGGTTAAAATTTACAAATTGCGAAATCTCGGAAGAAAACCTGCTGGGTAATACTGGCGCGGGCCTTTCGCATATCGCCCAAACCGCTCTTGATTATGGGCGTTATTCCATAGCGTGGGGCTGTGTAGGTATTGCGCGAGCGTGTTTAGAACACAGCTCAAAATATGTTAAAACGCGCAAACAGTTTAAATCCTTCCTGTTTAAGCATCAGTTGATCCAGAAGCTTTTGACCGAAATGGCGGTCTCTTTGGAGGCTTCCCGGCTTTTATGCCTGAAAGCGGGCTGGTTAAAGGATTCCGGCGGCTATGAGTCCGTCGGCTATACGTTAATGGCCAAATATCACGCCGCTAACATGGTTAATCAGGTTTCTAAACAGGCGGTGCAAATACACGGCGCAAGGGGTTTACATGATTCATACCCCATAGAAAGGCTTTTCCGGGACGCTCATATTAACGAAATAGTTGAGGGTACGGCTCAAATAAACGAGATACTTATTTCTTCGAATACAATCAGGAGATACGGATTATGAACTCTGTCACGGACAAGGAAAAAGTCAAATGTCTTGTTTGGGATTTGGACAACACCCTTTGGGAGGGCATCCTGTTGGAAGAAGAAGTCCGCTTGCGCGATTCCGTTGCGGATATATTAATGGAGTTAGACCAACGCGGCATTATCCAATCCATAGCCAGCAGGAACACCCATGAAACGGCTATGGATGAATTGAACAGGTTTGGTGTCGGCAAATACTTTTTGTATCCTCAGATAGGTTATGGGTTAAAGTCCGGCGCGATAGCAAACATAGCCGCGTCGTTGAATATATCAGTGAGGCATATGGCTTTTATTGATGACCAAGCATTTGAGCGCGAGGAAGTAAGCTATCATCACCCTGAGATAATGTGCATCGACGCCGCGGACTTGCATAATCTGCTTGAGATGGACAGGCTTATTCCCGGCAGCCTTACCGAAGAAAGCAGGAACCGACGGCAAATGTATCTTGACGATATGGAAAGGAGCGCCTTTGGAACCGGTTTTAAGGGTACTCAGGAAGAATTCCAAAAAACCCTTGAGATGAAGCTGGCCCTGTTTCCGCCTTCCGGCGAGAATGATATGGAGAGGATTGCTGAACTGTCAAGGCGGGTGAATCAAATGAATAGCAACGGGCAGTCCTATTCCGTAAAGCAATTATATGAAATGCGCGATTCAGGAAGATATGATATGTATACCGCCCGTTTTTCCGACAGGTTCGGGGATTACGGGATTGTGGGGTTTGCGTTGGTGCATCGTGATACCGGCCACTGGAACATTGAAGCCTTCGCTATATCGTGCAGGGTTATGCAACGCGGGGTGTGGAGTGTTTTCCTTAACTACATTGTCAAGAAAGCGAAGCTCAGCAATGTTGAAATCACAGCCGAATACCGTCCTAATGACATGAGCAGGTATATGTATATTTCTTATAAATTCTTGGGTTTTACGGAAAAATCCGCGGAAAACGGATTGATACTTTTTGAGTACAGGCATCCTCACACCCAAGCGTTTCCGGATAATATAACAATAATTGACTAAGGAGCTGACAACTATGAAAATACTTGGAATTGGCGGCACACAGCATGATTATTCTTACTGCGTCGTTGAGGACGGCGTAATACGCGTAGCCATTGAAGAAGAACGTGTTTCCCGCGAGAAGCACAGCACTGGGTACAGGTCCAGAAAACACGCGGGGCTTAATTACTGCCTTAACGCGTCGGGTGACGACCCTTTGCGGTACAAGGACTTCGACCTTATCGTGGCTAACGATGCCATTGATGAAAACCATTTTATCGACTCGCATGTAATTAATCATATGCTTAAGATAAACCATCATACTTCTCACGCAGGCAGCGCATATTATCTTAGTGATTTTTCCGAGGCGGCGGTGCTTATACTTGACGGGGGCGGCAGTAATTTTTCCGGAAACTTTAATGAAAGCTGCACGATGGGGTACGCACAGGGAAATAAAATTGATTTGACGGAAAAAATAGTGGGAAAGTTAAAAATGATGGATAGCCCACGGGTTTTTTTCACAGAAGAGCCGCATACTGATTTATTTCTGTCAAACGAAGCGTCCATTCCCCTTCTTTATCTGGCGATGACCGAAATATGCGGCTTCAAGGCTTTGCAAGAAGGCAAGCTGATGGGCCTTGCTCCATATGGCAAGGATACATATGTTAAAGAGATTCAAAAATATGTGTTCTTAGATTGCAAAAAAGCTGGCAGCTTCAAGTTGAATATTGATTTTGAGGGCATTTTCAATACGGTGATTGATATATCCAAAACAGATAAAAGGGATGGTTTTACAGTAACAAAGGACTTAGCGTACGCTACCCAAGTTATTTTTGAAGATGTTGTTACCAATATGATAAATTATCTATACGAGAAAGCGCCTTCCAAAAACCTCTGTTATGCGGGCGGGGCCGCTCTTAACAGCGTATTGAACGGAAAAATAAAGAAGGTATCCAAGTTTGAGAATGTGTTCGTGTTTCCCGCCGCCGGGGATGCCGGCACTTCAATAGGCTCCGCGCTTTACGGTTATCACCATATCATGAACGCGGAGAAAAATAACGGCCGTCTTCACCATGTAAATTGGGGCAAAGTTTACGACGATGAAGAAATTCAAAAAAGTATTGAGAAGCATAAGGATAAAATCGTAGCGCAAACCATGGATTACGAAAAGCTTTATGATTTCGTCGCCATGGAACTAAGCAAAGGGAGCATTGCCGGCTGGTTCCAAGACGGCGCGGAGTTTGGACCCCGGGCCTTGGGAAACAGGAGCATACTGGCTGATCCGCGTGTTGCGGAAAACAAAGACAAGCTTAATGATAAAGTTAAGTTCAGGGAGGCGTTCCGCCCCTTCGCGCCCGTCATTGTCAGGGAGGAATGCGAAGAATATTTCGATACCGACTTTAAAGACAACCCCTTTATGCTGTTTGTGGGCGATGTAAAGGAGAACAAACGCGGGGTTATACCCGCCGGGACGCATGTGGACGGCACTGCAAGGCTGCAAACAATAGACGTGGATAATAACAAAAAACTGCATAATCTGTTGCTGGCGTTTAAAAAAATTACGGGGGTGCCAGTGCTTATAAACACATCGTTTAATATAAAAGGCGACCCAATTGTAGAAACCCCCGCCCAAGCCATTGACGCGCTTTTGAAAAGCGACATGGATTTAATAGTCATACAGCATTATGTAATTCAAAAAAAACCGAATGGGGGGATATCATGATAAAAGTGTCGCCATACCTTTTAATTTCAAACGAGAACGGCGAAATGTTTATTGAGAATTTTCTTTCCAAAAGCAAACGCCGTTTGGATAACAATCTTCTGGGGATGCTTAAGTTCTGCCTTTCGGCCAGAACCTTTGATGAGGCGGCGGAAGGGTTCGGCAAAGAGTATGTTGAGCAGTGCTTGAATGAAAAGTTATTGCTTTTTGCCGATAAAATGCATTTGTATACAAATATACATATGGTAGATATCGAAACGGTGACATCATGCAACTATAAGTGCGCGTTCTGTCCGGTGGCATATGATGAGCGGGCTGGCAGGGACAACCGTATAATGGATATGGATTTATTCAAGCAAATAACTGACAAAGCGGTGCGGCATCCTTCCGTAAGGGAGGTTTCATTGCATTTCTATGGGGAGCCAACCCTTGACACATTTTTCTGCGATCGCATAAACATCATATCAGGCACGCGCCTAAGGCTGCATATCAGCACAAACGCCAGCTATCTGGATGCGGAACGCCTTGAAGCGCTTGCGCAAAACAAAGGCTCTATTCAAAGCCTTAACATAAACCTGCCAAGCATAGAGGAAAGCGAGTACGAAAGGCTCACCTCAAGCGGCTGTTTTAGTGGCGTTATGCAAAATATTGAGTCCGCTTGCTTATCCGGTTTACCCGTAAAAATACTTGTTAACGGAACAAAAAAGGAGTTGGTCCGTAACCTTGACGCGGTTAAGGATTATTTTGCAAAATATCAAAACACGGAAGTTATTGTTAACAATACGCATGATTGCTGCGGCTTGCTTAAAAATGAGTATAAACAGGAACTGTACTTAGATACGTTAATTGGATGCGAGCAGTTTATAGGTAATCTGACTATCGGCGTAAGCGGAGAAATTATCATGTGCAGCAACGACTACTATAAGAAAACCGTAATTGGCAACATAGCTGACGGGGAGATAATCGACATTATAAACAGCGACGCATATATCCGCATGAGCAAAAAAATAATGAATATTGAACCGCCGGATGAGGATTTCTTATGCCATAAATGCTGGAATGCGTCCGCTTACCGCTATCTGTTGAACATGTTTAACCGTACAATCAAATCTTTATGATATCGGGTGATGAAGATGTATAAGTACGATACCAAACGGTCGTTTGACTATAACAACGAAATAAGAAGGTATTTGCCCGGTGGGGTACATTCAAATTTTATCCAGAACCAGATGGAAATACCATTGGTTATCACGTCCGCTAAAAACAGCAGGGTAAAGGACATAGACGGGAACGAGTATCTGGATTTACATTCGCACTATGGAGCGATGATACTTGGCCATGGTCACGAGGGGTATACCGAGTCTATGCGCCGCGCTATTTTAAATCCATGCGCCGTCGGGTTCAGTGAAACGGTGTATGATGTTTGCGCGCTTTTGAATAAACATGTGCCATCCGCCGAAATGGTACGTTTTGGGCTTAGCGGCACGGAAATGATTTCGAATTCATTCAGGCTGGCCAGAGCATACACCGCAAAACGTAAGATTGTGCGTTTCGCTAACCACTATCACGGCTCCGCCGACAATACCCTTGGCGGCACATGCCATGAGACTTCAAGTTCCGCCAATTATTACAGCGCTATCTTTGATACCAAGGGAAGGGCGGAAGGGGTTTTGCAAAACGAGATGATAATCCTGCCATGGAATAACATTGAAGCCCTTGAGGAAACCATATCAAAGCAGTATCACGAGATAGCGGCGATAGTAATGGAATTGATCACGATGAACGGAGACGGCACAAGAGCCGATAAGGAATACCTTCGGCAGGTTCGTGGACTATGCTTTAAATATAGGATTCTGCTTATTTTCGACGAGATGATAACAGGGGTAAGGCTGGGATTAGGCGGTGCGCAATCCATGTACGGCGTTACCCCGGATCTTACGGTTTACGGCAAAGCCATTTCAAACGGTTATATGCCCGTTACCGTGTTGATGGGCAAAAAAAACATTATGAAACTGTACGAATCCGGCGAGGTTGTACATGGCGGGACGTACAACGGGTATCCACTCGGAATGGCTGCGGTGCTTACGACTTTAAACATATTGGAAAACACGGACGTATATAAAACCCTTTCGGACATTGGGAACGGGCTTGCCTCAATTATCATTGAGGAGGCGGAAAAGGCCGGCTTAACGATAACGGCGCGAGGCGACGGAGCGTGCCCGCTTTTATGCGTACATCTTAATCCAACGGATGAATACAACTATTTCGGGGAAATAGAGTATTACGCGAACGGCCTGCTAAAAACCTGCCTTGCACTTAACGGCGTATTTATAGCGCCCGTATGCCGGATTTTTCCAAACCTTAGCATATCGGTCGAAGACATGGAGTTTTTTCGCGAACGCTCACGTAACGCTGTCAGGGATATGATGGTGATATTATTGAGGCGGAAGTTAATTAAACTAAATAGGTAGTTCTTTGTACGGTAGTCATATGGTAAGTGTTTCTACGTACTCAAAGTTCATAGAAACACTTACGGTTGCAATATAAATTCTATTATTTGAAGGTGATGTCTATGAGTACGAAGCTGCGTTTTTCAACGCCTTTAATCGCGCACTCTCCGGTTATTTCCGCTATGTTTTCGGTTTTAGACTATAACAGCAACGCAAGAGAATGGTTATTGAGCAACTTTATCAATTTGCATTACAACATTGTTACCCATATTGACCAGTTTTATTCACGGCGGGATTTCTTTCTGGACTGTCCTTTTCTGCATAAATTCACAATTCATATGGATCAAATCCGGGGATGTTCAATAACGCCGTCGCAATTCTTCATCAACAGTATTGATTTAGGCCACTATATATATGTTGTTGCCAAAGTATGGTATATTCCCGCTTATCAAAAGAGCATATATTATCAAAAAGGCTTTTCACATAATTTAACAATATATGGATATGATAGCAAAGAAGAAGTTTTCCACATAGCGGATCATTTTCATCATAGCAAATACTCGACTGATGTATGCAGTTTTTCTGATATAGAGAAAAGCCTTGCAGCTTTTGAGGAAGAAAACAAGAATTACTATAATGTAATCAGAACGTATAAAGTCATCAACACTGAGTATAAATTTGAGATTGAGCCCATGGTGCGAAGGCTTGACGATCATTTGAATTCAGTTAATTTGTTTTATTTGCATCAAAAGAACATTCCTGATGAAAATTTTAACGGATGGGAACATAACGTATATAATTATACGACTTTCGAGGATAGAAAGTTGAATTATGTATTTGGATTAGCTATTTATGATTCTATCGCCTCAATTGTTGGCAATGAACGTGATAACGAACCCTCCAGAGTAAGGGACAGGGTGTTTCATCTTCTATATGAGCATAAAGTGCTGATGGTAGAAAGAGTGAAATTTTTGTTTGAGCTGAGCATGTTAAAGAACGGCGAAGAGTTGATTAAACAGGCTGAACAATTGAGGGATGATACGCATGTTTTGCGAAACAATTGTTTGATGTATATTTTTTCATCCGGGAACAAAAGATTAAGAGAAAAATTGGTAAATAATATAGAAAAAGTGAAATTAATAGAAAAACATTTTTTAGAAATGCTTTTATATTCAATAAACTGCTGAATACCTTAATCAACGCTGCTTCCCCTGCTTGTAAAGGTATATCCCAAAGCGTAGTAACCGATATTAGTCATTGATGCTATCGAACGTCAAGAAAGAGAGAAACACGGATTAAAGCCTTTGCTTCGGGATAATTCATTGGCTACTGCCGCTAGAAGCCATAGCCGTGACCAAGCCTTAAACAACCGCTTCGGTCATATAGGCTCTGACGGCTCCAGTTTTATGGATAGGATAAATCGAATAAATTGGGATGGGTATGTAGCTTCGGAAAATGCTGGATGAACTCTCCTCATCATAGGATAAACATATTAGACTCTTCGTTTACCCATATCGGCATTGGCTTTTATTGGAGAGAGAGTTTTACAAACAACTGCATTAAAGTACAGCGACGGTATTTTCTCTTTCTTGTTTTTGTAAGAAAAGTTTATATAAGTCTTGACACAAGCATATTCGCACTTGGAACACGCTCAAAAAATCGAATCGGCTAACGCGTTGGCGAATATTGGCTTGGTTATTATGACTTGTTAAAAATAATTCCTAAATGGAAAAATCAGGAAAATCATTTGGTTGCTAAACCCTGATTTTCCTGATAAATACTAGGCAGGAGGGATTTGAACCCCCGGATGATGGAATCTGTATCTATGCTCAACCACGTTTTAAGGGTTTTTATAATTGCCGTTATATCAAGGTTTTTCATTATATTTGTTCCATAATTTAACACCGCTATGTAAAACTTCTGTGTTAAAGTTGTGTTAAAATGTGTTAAAGAATACAGCCAGCTTTTCAATCCCCTTCTTTAATTCTTGGTTATCTACATGGGTATAAATTTTCGCTGTTACGCTTATATCGCTGTGACCCATAAGGATACTTGCCGTTTTTAATGGCACGCCCATTACAGCCAACAGGGTACAAAACGTATGCCTTAACCCGTGGAATTGAATATCATTTATTTTAAGTCTCTTAATTGCTCTTGCCCATCCCTTGCGAACGTTGGACGCTTCCCTATATGTTCCCGTTTCCGATGCAAATAAAATATTACTGGTATTAAATTGAATTATATTACTATCAGGCCGCATATGACGTTTTAAAGGTTCTTTTAACGGTTCGAGTATAGGCACATCCCGGACGCTGGAAGGTGTCTTTGTTGCGCTTACAACGGCTTTGTATACGCCGTCTACCATGATATATTTTACGGATTTATTTACATGGATAACATTTTCCTTAAAATCAATGTCGTTGTGTGTCAATGCTAATAATTCACCCTGTCTAAGCCCTGTAAACGCCGCAAACATATAAAGGAAATAATCTTTATTTGTATTTGCTACTTCAATCAGCTTGGGAATGTCTTGTTGGGATAAAACTTCAAATTCCCTTTTATCCGGTTTTATCCTTGGGAGTTCCACGGCAATTAAAGGGCTTTTTATTATTAAGTCAGCCTTTACACAATAATTAAAGAAGCTAGTAAGTAGCTTGTGCGTGGAATGTACGGTATTGACTGAATATTTTTCTAATAGGCCGTTATAATAGCCCTGCATATTAATTGACTTTATTTCAGTAAGCTTCATACCAGATAAAACACTTTCCTTTATTCTGATTCGATATTTATATTCGTATCGTTCATAGGTACTCATTGTCACAGTAGGCTTTAATACATTATCAAACCACGTTTTGAATACATGAGAAAACACGGCCTTGTCGAAGTTCGCAGATAAGCCCTTGTTTATACTGGATATGTATTCATCCCGTTTGGCTTCCGCTTCTTTTTTACTTGAACCGTAGAATTGTTTGCGTATGGGCTTGCCGTCCGGGTTTTTGCCTATTGTAGCGGTAACACGAAAATAATCAGAGCCGTTTATATTAATGTTGGTTTTACGTGGCATTGGGTTCACCTTCCTTTTGGGGTTAAGCAGGTTAAGCGGGTTAAGCGGGTTAAGCAGGTTAGTCTTTAAATAGAGCGTCAAAGAACTTTTTTAATAGTTCGTCCTTTGCGGCGTTCGATATATCGTGCTTGCCGATATTAAAACGGAAAGCGTTCATTTCTTCTTTTTGTTTTTCACTTGGCTTGCCCGTATAAATGCCTAATGACACAGGATTCCCATAATCATCATTGCAAAAACCGAAAATTTCATAATGATATTTTATTTTCCCTATAGAATCCAAGTCTATTTCATCAATAAATACCGCTTCACCTACGCTTACGTCCTCTGTTGTATATTCCCTTTTTTCAACGTGCCATGTAGGATATGGAACGGTTCCAACCAAATAATCAATAGTACAGCCGAGCGAGGCGGCTATTTTTTTTACATAGTCATTTGAAAAACTGTTTGAACGCCTGTTGAATGCCGAGATAAGGGATGAATATGGTACTTCCGACATTGCGGCAAGTTCTTTTTTACTCAATCCCTTTTCTTTTATTAAGTTTTCAATTCTATTATACATATCCATTTTTATCACCCGTAAATATTGTAGCATAAAATAAAAAAAACGCAAATGAAATTTTTTACTTGACAATAAAACGCATATGCAATATAATGGAAACATAAAACTCATATGCGTTTTAATCGGAGGTGTTTCTATGAAAATCAACAAACGTAATTTGGGGCTTGCAATAGCAAAATCTTGCATGACAACACTAGAAATTCAGAAAGCCGGGAAGTTATCAAGCGCAACTATTGCGCGCGCTAAGAATGACCCGGAATATGTACCGGAACTTTTAACCATTGGCAAGCTTGCACGTGTGTTAGGTGTCAGTGTTGAATATTTAACTGAGGGGGAGCAGCAATGAACAGAGAAATAATCATTGAGCCGACCAAGCGTTTTGTTCCAATCAAGCGTTATTGCGAAATTTCCGGTTTGTCGTATGCGACAGTCAACCATATGTTGAACAGCGGACAGTTACCGTATATAACGACAGAATCAGGCCAGCGCAAGGTTGACACCATGACGCATAGTGCGGATAGTAACATACTGCTTGATAAGCTGGAAAAAACTGAAAAAATGCTGACCGCCTTGTGTCGGCAGTTTAACACAAGTATTTAATGAAGCAAGCCACGGTTGATTTATTCGAGGAAGTCAAGGCGCGGGTTAGTATTACCGAGGTTTTACATCATTACGGCATACATGCCCAGCGTAACAAGGCAGTTTGCCCGTTTCACAAGGAAGATACACCGTCGCTAACCGTCTATCAGTCAACAAGCTCTTGGCATTGTTTTGGGTGCGGGGCTGGGGGAAGCGTCATTGATTTTACCGCTAAACTATA
>Ga0131853_10001190_pt1 | contig 47091 bp, 47 predicted proteins | sample TergutLab28metaG_FD_92764 | JGI IMG/M metagenome (GOLD analysis project Ga0131853, IMG submission 92764) | Labiotermes labralis P1 segment gut microbial communities from Petit-Saut dam, French Guiana - Lab288 P1 (version 2) (version 2) | ecosystem: Host-associated > Arthropoda: Insects >... | reverse complement strand
TGGCATTTCAACGATTCTATCATCAGTAATAATAAGTCGATCTTCCATCACTAAACTGTCCATCACTTGTAATGGATTGGTACGATTTGATGCAACTGCTATAACATCATTTCCCAGAACATTTGATACAAGTAAAATTCCTAAAAAAACTAAAATCAAAAATTTTTTCACCATAACAAATCACTCCTATTATATACTATATTTTTTTATCTGTAAATATGTGATCCAAAATTTATAAAGCTTCTCTAGTCCTGATCGCTTTAATCACCCTACCCTTTCACTCTTATCCTACAAGCCAGCTTTGTTTTAAAACAGCTGACTCCCACATTAAACTTAATTTTCTCGGTTTATCCTCTTCATGAGGCTCTTTAAAATCCTTGTTTAATGCTCTTAGCAATACTCTTATTCAGTTGTATTTATCTCGGCCGAGACTGTTGGCAGTTTTATGACTTAACCTGGTCAAAATTTAAAAATGTGTTTAGCAATACATCTCCCTCCTCTTCATTTCATCCTTTCTCATAGGCTTTAAATTTTCCAATCCACATTATGGCATACTTTTTGACACAAGTTCTAATTAGCTAAAAATTAATTTTTTCGATTCTAGAAAGTTTCGATCCCTCTTCCTAATATAAAGGAATTATATCATATTATTTTAAAAGATGATCAGAAGTTTCCAAATTGGCAACTTTTTTTTAAAAATTTCCATTTTGGAAATTGAAAATTTTTAGATAAACAAAAAAGGAGGGAATTCGTACAAATTCTCACCTCAAACTACTTTTAAAATTATTAACAACCTTACAGTAATACTGATCAACACAAGGTCAAGCATCTGTATTCAGATATAAAAGATTCAATAGTGTTCTTCAAAATCCTATTAACAATAAATATAAAACAAAAAAGTTAGGGTACACACCCCAAATGAAGCAAGATGTGTACCTTATTGCACTGTGATTTTTTTTCTTTTTCAGACTTTCCGCGTGCATCCCATCCCCCGATGTCTGCCACTAAGAGTTTTACAGTGTGGCAAGTAACACGCATCAATAACGTTTTTTCCCTACAATTTTCCCTGTTATTGAAACATCCTACAGAATTCAGGACCCTCTTGTTTAACCTACGGCGTGAAACAGATGATTAATGATTGCTTTCCTTAAAGCTAGAACGCCCCTTGAATAGACTGCCCATTTTCTTACTTGCTGTTTATTAGTTTATTTTAAAAAAATTAGTAACTGCAATTTTGTAAGTTTTTTTATGAGGCGACCCCGTTTCTCAATCATTCAATTATTTGCTCCATCATTAATTTTTGCTCACATTGCGCCTATACCCATTTCTGAGATATAACAAGATAATTATTCATACCCCGAGTAAAAATCTTTTTCACAAATTCGTAAGTTACAACTAGAAAATGTAATGAGCCTCACCAAGTCATTCTTTCAATTTCTTATGGTTAATGCTCAGACACTATCCCAATCACATATATAGTATACCACATTTTCTTAGAGAGCGGGGAAAATTCAGGCCAATGGGTCATTTTCGCTTCCCAATCGCCTTTTGTAACATTTGTTGATTGTCAAAACAGGTCAAAAACACCCTCAAAAGGCGTTTCGCCGTATGTTGAGCGTGTATTTAGGCGTAAAAAGTCGAATAAAATCATCTATTTGTCCGAAAAAATTTTCTTCTGCGGACATCAAAATCCTTGAAAGTACTGTTCTTATCGACAAAATTAATGATAAAATAAATTTAAAAAAATTTTAACTTTTTTTGGGTAACTGAAAAAACAAGTGCTTTTTACTCCATTATGACATAAATTTGAAATTTGTCAACCCCTCAAAATGGGCATTTCAAAGAAGGAGTTATTTTTGATTTTTAGTTATCAACAGTAGCTGTGGAAAACTATTTTTCTTTTCCACATTTCCACAATTACCACATCTTCATCTCTAATGCTCTTTTGTAAGGTAACAACAAGCATATCACGTTTAAAATTTAAATACTCTAGATGTCTCAAATTTCATTTTCCACAAAAATCGTTACTTTTCCACAAAATCTCCAAACAAAAAATATATCTTATTTTCTATAAAAAATTTTTTTCAAATTTCGTTCGACAAAAACCGACAAAAAGGATTAAATCCCAGAATTGAGCTTTAATCCTTTTTCAATCCATTAAATTGATACATCAAAATACTTCCTGCCACGCCAACATTTAAAGATTCTACTTGTTCAGCCATATTGATGAGGATACATCCATCACAAATCGCAATTAAAGAATCTTTAACGCCTGCTCCTTCATTTCCAACAATAAAAGCCATCTTATCGACTGTTGTTATATCATCTATTCTTTTAGCATTAGCATTTAAAGCTGTTCCATAGACAGCTACATTTGCATGTTGTAAATCAGAAATATACTCGGCTAAATTCCTACGGATGATGGGAAGGTTAAATAACGCACCTTGAGTAGCACGCACGACTTTTTCGTTGTAGATGTCCACTGTATCTTCGCTTAGAACCATACCATCAAAACCAAAAGCTAAGGCACTTCTGATTAAGGTTCCTAGATTTCCGGGGTCACTGACACCATCTACTAATAATAGACGTTTTTGATGTTTGATTTCTTGTTCTTTCATGGTACATACAGCCATCATGCCTGCTGAGGTGACCGTTGATGTTAGTTTCTCAAATAATAGCTTCGTCAAATACGTTGTAGGCGCGCTGGTGATGAATGAAACGCCTTCGCAGAGTAAAACCTCTCTAAGAACGCCAGCTTTCTGAGCTTCTAAGATTAAATGCTCACCTTCAATTAAAAATAGCTGCTCTTTCTGCCGATATTTTTTTTGTAATAATTTCAGCCAAGTTTTATAGGTTTTGTTGTCTTTAGACGTAATCATATTGTAACTTCACCAACTTTTATAGGTTTTATGGTAATTTAAGTAGCGAGAATAAAATTTAAAATTTTTTAGCAATTTGTGTATGAAGTTGTCGAAATTGGGTAAATTAACAGTGTCGACCACAGAATTCTAACCTTAGTTTCAATTAAAACGTTCAAAATTGAAATGAAGGTACTCAACTGAAATTGAAGCACTCAGAATTGAGTTGCCCAACTGAAATTGAGTTTCAATCAGATTGATTTCATATTAGAGCATACCCACTTTTTATAGAGATGTAAATTTGCATTAAGTCAACTTACTTATTTAATAAGCCAGCTTAATAATAAATAAGCTTCTTTATGATAACCAGATTTGCTTTATCACCTAGTTATAACTTGTCACTATATTAATTTGATCACTTAATATAGTGACTCAATTATCTTATAGGGGGTCATTATACAATGACTAAGCAAAAAAAATCAACAAAAAAGTCAACGAGCAAGAAACAATCACGCTCGAACACAACGCAATCAGCTCATGAAAGTATGAAAGCAGAAATTGCTAATGAATTAGGTGTAAACCTAGGACCGGATGCAACTGCACGTGAGAATGGCTCTGTTGGGGGAGAAATGACAAAGCGTTTAGTTGCGCAAAAGTCGAAAAAATCTCCGAAAAAAACTTCTAGAAAAAAGAAGTAGAAATTAGTAACCATTTGAAGTGAAGTTTCATTTATAACTACTAGAAGGTGCATTCTGGACGTGTTTCTACCTAAGGAATCAAACCCATTATGCTTGAAATACCTTACTAATTTCGTATTGTTTGATTTTTATAATGGTTGCAGACTATTTCTAGTCGTAGACTGTTTAATCATCATAAACGAAAGTCAGGAAGATTAGTGTTAACCTAATCTCCCTGATTTTTTTGATGCATCTAAGCCTTATAAGACTAGACTTTCCCAGCGATGTCGCTTCGATAAAAAAGGTCATCACAATCAATTTTCTTAATTTCAGTATAGACTTTCTCTCGTGCTGCTACCAAATCAGAACCACTTGCCACAACAAATAAAACACGACCACCATTTGTAACAAATTCACCATTTACAAAATCAGTTCCCATATGATAAATATCCACACCTTCTAAAGTATCAAGGGCTCTGATTGGTACACCTTTTGCATAATCACTAGGATATCCCTTTGCCGCTAATACGACACCAACTGTCTGCTCATTACGCCATGAAATTTCAGCATCTTTGCCTGCTAATAAATCAAGTAAAGCAGTCGCAAGGTCATTTTCCATTAATGGCAAGACAACCTCTGTTTCAGGGTCGCCAAAACGTGCATTAAACTCAATAACTTTAGGACCATCTGCTGTTTTAATTAAGCCTGCATATAAAATGCCAGTAAAAGGTGTCCCCTCAGCAATCATCGCATCAACTGTTGGCTTAACCACTTTTTCAAGGGCAATCTGGTAGTCTTCCTTTGTGATTAATGGATGGGGCGAGTGGGCACCCATGCCACCTGTATTAAGCCCCTTATCATGATCAAACGCACGCTTATAATCGCGAGCAATCGGCATCGGATAAAATTTATCCCCTGCGACAAAAGACATTAATGAAAATTCTTCTCCATCAAGAAATTCTTCAATAACGACACTTGCTGAAGCCTCACCAAAGCTTGCATCAACCAGCATGTCATTCACAGTCGCCTTTGCTTCTTCTAAGGTTCCGCAAATCACAACTCCCTTTCCAGCTGCCAATCCATCAGCTTTAATTACAATCGGCATGACTTGCTTATCTAAAAAAGCATGTGCTGCTTCAACTTGCGTGTTGTTAAATTCTCCATATGCTGCTGTTGGAATATCATATTTTTCCATCAACCTTTTGGCAAAAGCCTTACTTCCTTCAATATAAGCTGCCGCTTTCTTAGGCCCGAATGCCTTTAAACCTTTCGCTTCAAAAGCATCAATAACACCAGCCATTAAAGCCATTTCTGGTCCAACAATGGTTAAATCAATGTCGTTTTCACTTGCCCAATTTGCAAGCTTTTCAGCACAGGTCTCTTCAATATCTACCAAAGTTGCATCAACCATACCAGGATTTCCTGGTGCACAAAAAATCTCTTCAATGCCATCACGCTTAAACTTCTTTACAATCGCATGTTCACGTCCACCGCGTCCGATTACCAATATTTTCATTTTCCAATCATCCTTTCGTTCATGCATTTTTAATACAAAAAACTGTGCGTTAACACAGTTTTAAGTGGGGTTCGTTCATTTCCTTAAAATTAGAATGGAAAGTCAAGCATTCCACCAAAAATGGCTGCTCCCAAAACAATCACTAAAATAACCAATAAGAAGAATCCAACGATACTCATAATCCCCAAAACAAGCCCAGCCGTTCTCATTCCATTTTTTCCTTCTTTACCCTTTGCAACTGCCGCTAAAATAATGGCTACGATTGGTGTAATAAAAGATAACAGTGCCAGCCCAGCAGGCAACCACATTAGAATCCACGAGGAAATCCCGAAAATCATTGACAACATTGATAAAGTTTTTTTGTTATTATTTTCCATTTTAAATTCCACCTTCACTCTAAATAAAAGCTGTGATTTTGATCAAGCTCTTGCTTGTACCACAGCTAATTTGAATTTATCTTTTTGAAGCTTTGATGTTATTTTCAACATCTCCAGATTCCCAGATTTGAAGCTCCCATGGGAAGAAGTAGTTATTTTTGTTTTTGAAGCAGATATGGAATGCTTTGTAGCCATCTTTTTCAATTTTGTACCAATCTTTAACACCATAAAGGCTAGTCCAGTCATCAATTGTATCTTCAATTGCTTCAATTTCAGCTTTCTCAAGCACGATACGACATCCGAATACATCACTTAACCATGCATTAAGTGGGTATTGTACAGCGTTGTTCTCATATTGAGCGATTTTTTTGTTGATACTTTCTGACGTTTTTACACGGTAGAAATACTCCATTCCGCTTAAGCTAGCAGCCATTAAATAATAGTTGATGCTATCATTGAAATGCGTTCTGTAGCTTAAAATGTGCTCAACAGGAATTTTGTCAATGGTTCTTGATAAGTTGATTTTCTCAAGACGCCCTGTATCAAAATAATCTGTTGCGTAAGTTCTGTGAATTTGGTTAACCTCTGAAACTAATCTTTCTACTTTTTCTAACATAGTACTCATTCCTTTAATTGAATTTTTATTTATTGTCCTACAAACTTTTTAATGCTTAAAGTGTCTGAATCCAGTCATTACCATGGCAATTCCCAATTCATCACATGCTTTAATTGAATCTTCATCTTTGATGGAACCACCTGGTTGAATAATGGCTTTAATGCCATAAATCGCCGCAAGTTCCACAGTGTCTGACATTGGGAAGAATGCATCTGATGCAAGATAAGCACCTTTTGCCTTCTCACCTGCTTGCTCTAAAGCAATTTTTGCAGCACCAACACGATTCATCTGACCAGCACCGATTCCAATGGTCATCCCATCTTTTACTAAGGCAATGGCATTAGATTTTACATGCTTGACCACCCGCATTCCAAATAGGAGTTGCTCAATATCTTCTGAATTGGGCTTAACAACAGTTGGAACAGTCAAATCTTCAGGTGTTAGTTCCTTTGTATCAGTTGCTTGAAGCAATGCCCCACCTGCTACTGATGTCAATTTTTGTGATGCTGTTTCAATTTTTGTCATTGGTGTTTTCAACAATCTGATGTTCTTTTTAGCTTGCAGAATTTCCAAAGCTTCTGGTTCAAAATCAGGTGCTAGAACAATTTCTAAGAAAATACCATGCAATTTGTTGGCAGTTTCTACCGTCACCGTTCTATTTAAAGCAATAATCCCACCAAAGATTGAAACTGGATCTGCATCATAGGCTTTTTGGAAAGCCTCATTTATGTCTGCCCCAATTCCAACACCACAAGGATTTATATGCTTAACAGCAACAGCAGCTGGCACATGGAACTCTGCAACAATTTCTAAGGCTGCATTCGCATCCGCAATATTGTTGTAGGATAATTCCTTACCATGCAGTTGCTCACTTGTGGTTACGCTGTAGTCATACGTGCCTAATTCTTTATAAAAGGCAGCCTGTTGATGAGGATTTTCACCATATCTAAGACCTTGTATGAGTTCATAAGTCTTTGTTAATTTCTCAGGAACTTCTACTTCGTTGACCTGATTGAAATAGCCAGCGATCATCGCATCATATGCAGCAGTGTGATTAAAGACTTTTCCTGCGAGCTTCTGCCTGGTTTCTAGCTGTGTTGAACCTTGTGTTTGGTATTCAGATATAATCAAATCATAATCGCGGGCATCCACAACAACGACAACGTCATTGTAGTTTTTTGCAGCTGAGCGCAACATGGATGGACCACCAATATCAATATTTTCGATTTTATCTTCATGGGTCGAATTTGGATTAACAAGGGTCTGTGCAAACGGATATAAGTTTACGCACACCAAGTCAATATATTCGATTTGATTTTTTTTAACTTGTGCAACATGAGCCTCATCATCACGCTTTGCCAAAAGTCCACCGTGAACCATGGGGTGCAATGTTTTAACTCGTCCTTCCAAAATTTCTGGAAATCCTGTTACTTCGTCAATTGAAATGACTTTTAATCCAGCATCTTCTAAAGCTATTTTAGTTCCACCTGTTGAAATAATTTCAAAACCAAGTTTAACTAACTCAGTTACAAATGGTACTAAACCAGTTTTATCTGATACACTTACCAATGCGCGTCGCATTTTTGCTTGTTGCGTTTGTGCTCTCTTCATGGCAACAACTCCTGCCTAAAAATATGTATTACTACAAAAAAATTCCATGACATATTATATCATATATATAGCCCTCCGTCTAGTTAAATCTTAGCGAATAAGCATGATTTTCCTTGTATTTTTTGCTCTTCCCCTTCCAAAGCATCATTTTCCGCTGAATTTATTGTGGCATAGAACAAAAATTTCTATTCATATTAAAACAATCTCTATCGTTACAGGACAGAGATTGTTTTATTTTTTCGATATTTTAGAGTAAAACTAGTCGTTATCCTCAGACTTTTTTTCAAACAAAACATTGTTTTTCAAATGCTGCTCATTCAATTTCTGAACCTTCCCTGTTTTCTTTTGAATTTTATTCACAACATAAACAACTGGCAAAATCACCATTCCAATCAAAATCATCCACGGAAGTACAGTCACTAGCACCACCATTAACACTTGCAAAGTGGTCACTAATACATCCAGTGTCCCATCTAATGTTTCCCGTAGCCTTTCTCCAAATGTAACTGGTTCTTCTGGAATTTCCTCTTCTAACACTACAATAATAACCTCATTTAAGCGAATGCTCACATCTGAATAATCCACATTTCTCTGAATGATAATGGTTGATTCCTCTAAATTTCTAATTTGCGACTGAATATCAGAGAGGTTATCTTCTATGTCATCACGTTCTGCATCATCATCTTCTAAATCTGCTAGAAGTCGGTCTTCTTGCGCTCGCAGGCTATCCAATTGTGCAGTCTGTCGTTCATAGGTAAACGTGAAATCATCCAAATCATTTTCATACTCAACCATGTTGAAGTGGTCTTCGATAATTTCTAGAAATTCACTTAAACGCTCGTTGGGAATTCGCAATTCAAAACGAGCAGAGCGTTCTCTACCTGGGTTATGGAGGCTTGTTCCTCTGATAGATTCATGAACAGCATAGCCTTCTAATCTACTGATGGTTTCCCAAAGGATTCTAATACCTTCCATAAAGTCTTCTGTTTCAATAAATAAACTTACTGTATAACTAAGTTGTCTGCCACTTTCAGATGCTAAAAGCATAGGTCTTGAGCCGAAGATAGGCTCTTCTTCAGTTTCATTCACGTACTCTTCCCGCATAAACAGCTCCATCTCAGCATCATCGTCAGAAGCGTCAACTGAATCAACTTCTGCTACTGCCGCTGGTGCTTCAACACTCATGTCTGCTGCCCAGTCACCTGAATCATCCGAAGCGCAACCTGTTAAAAATAAAAACATGCAACTTGCTAAAAACAAACCAATGATCACTTTCTTTTTCATCAAATCAATCCTTTCATCGTTTGAAACGAATGGTTTTGCCTTATCAAATAAGGTTATGACATATCATATCATAAAATTGGAAGAACTTTTCGGTAAAAGTGTGGCAAATATTTAAAAAATATGTGGCAAATGCTGGGTATTTTTGAGGCAGATGGCTTTCTAGTCTGTTATGTGGAAAATGAAGTCTGCACTTCCTTGTGGCCAGTGGGCGATGATTTGATAAATCCAGCCACTTTCAAGGTTTGGAATCGTCATGAAATTGGTAAAGCCGAGCATTTCATTATTTCCATCAAACGTGTATATTTCTTCAAAATCATTCCAATATTCTTCGGCACTTCCCATATGGAGGACTGACCAACGACGCACAATAAAAGCATCAGGAGGTGTATCAAAAGAAATCATTAATTCAATGAAATCATCATCCTTTATAATGGTAGGGATCTGCTCTAAAGAATATTCCAGAAGATGTATTCTGTCTGCATCTACGTCATAGCCTGTTCCATCTGTATATTGGAAAGTCCAACTTAAAAGTCCAGGTGGGATGGTTAATTCATTTATGTTGCCATTCGTTATATAGCGTAAGTTCATATCAGGCGGGTATTCAAGTTGCCCTTCTCGCTCAAACAGCTCATCATCAGCGTCGTCATCAACGTTGACTGAATCAGCTTCTTCTACCGCTGGTGCATCAGCGACCATTTCACTTGATGCTGAATCGCTATCGCTTCCCATGTTGAACAATCCTGAAATACCAATGACACTGATTGTCACAAAGGTGATACTTGCAACTAGAATCCCTAATTTTTTAAATTGTTTTTTTGGTTGAAATTGAACAACATTGGTCGCTTTCACATCTTCTGCCTCTACCACGATGCCTTCGTCTATTTCACCTATGATTTGAAACAGCTTTTCTGCTTTTTCATTTTTCATATCAAGACACCTTCTTTCTCGAGATGATGTTTTAAATTTTTGCGCATTCTAAAAAGCATGGATTTCACTTTACTTTCACTCATTCCGAATTTCTCCACCAGATCATGAATAGAATCCGCGTACCAGTACCTTCGCACGAACATTAGCCGATTTTCAGTGACTTGCGCAAGTAGCCAATCGTTAATGGCTTGCACAGTAAAACCTGAATCAAATTCATCAACGCTGGTCAAGTTAGAGGATACACAGTCTTCTAGTTCGCTAAGTAATAATTCAAATTCACTCCCTTTTCTTTTTTCCCGACGGTTAAATTTATAACGGTCTAAAGAAAGGTTGCGAACGATCCTCCCCAAAAAGGCACTAAGCCTGATGGGACGTTCTGGGGGAATATTGTTCCAAGCTTTTAAATAGGTTTCATTGGTGCATTCTTCAGCGTCACTTTCGTTTTTGAGGATGTTGTTCGAAATGGTGAAGCAGTAATTTCCGTATTTTTTGGCGGTTTCAGCCACCGCTTTTTCGCTTCGGTTAAAATATAAGTCAATAATCATGCCATCTTCCACTACCTTTTACCTCCGTTCATTGATATAGACGACAAGTTTGCTATGAGCGTTGCATCTAATTCAATAATTTTTTTGAAACTATCAAAAATAACCTCTGTCGACAATTCTGACAGTGGTTATTAAGTTTGATTTAGTTGCTAATTTGTAGTAATTTTTGCTTAAGCTCACCTTCAATACGACGGATTTCTCCCTCTGCTTCTTGACGTTTTGCTCGACCTTCTTGTTGAATTTTCAAGACTTCGTCTAGGGTTGAAATAAGCGATTCATTGGTAATTTTCAGTGTCTCCATATCGACAATGCCGCGCTCTGATTCTTTGGCAGTCTCAATGGTTGCCATTTTTAGGGTGGCTGCATTTTTACGGAGTAGTTCGTTGGTCATATCAGTTACTTGACGTTGCGCTTTTGCTGCTTGTGATGAATGCTCTACACCCAATGCAAGAACCATTTGACTTTTCCATAAAGGAATGGTGTTGACCAGGGTTGATTGGATTTTTTCGACTAGGACTGTATTATTCCCTTGAATCATTCTAATTTGAGGTGCCGTTTGCATGGCGATGGTTTTCGTTAATTCTAAGTCATGGATTTTCTTTTCAAAGCGGTTAGCTAGGCTATCTAAATCTCGTGCTGTTTGAGCATCTTCAGGGCGACCACTACTTTTTGCTAATTCCATGGCGTTTTTTAGGTCTGTCGCTTTGAAGTCTACTAATTTTTGCTTTCCAGCTAGGACATACATGGATAATTCTTTGAAATAGCTCAGGTTGAGTTCGTACATTTTATCCATTAAAGCAATGTCTTTAAGCAATGTAACTTGGTGACCTTCCATGACATCACAAATTTTATTGATGTTGACTTCTGCTTTGTCGTATTTGGCACGCATGAGTTGCAATTTATTGGATTGCTTTTTGATTTTTCCGAATAGGCCTTTTGCTTCTTCCTCGTCAAAATTTTTAAGTTCGGTTACAACACCTGTTAAGAGCTGACCCACTTCGCCTAAGTCTTTTGTTCTGACACTGTTGAGGGTGTTTTCTGAAAAGTCAGCCATTTTCTTTTGAACACCAGCACCGTATTGTAAGATGGCACCAGAATTACTTAGGTCGATTTGTTTTGAAAAATCATCGACCATTTTTTGCTCTTCTGGTGAGAGCGTGTTGTCTGCTGCGATAATGTCATTTGGTGCAGTTTCAAGGACAAGTTCCACACCAGTTGGTGCATCTTCCATTCCTGCAAAAGGGTCTAGTGTTAGGGTTGGTGTTGCTGGGATTTCTAGATCGTTTAATTTTTCTTCTGTCATTGGATTGTGTCCTCCTGTGGCGTGTCTGCTTGTGGCATGGTCATGTTATCGAATCCATTTGCTTTTAGTCCATCTTGCGTCAACATGGTGTTTAATACAGCAATGTCTGTTGAAACATCTAGCATAACATCTTGGAATAAATCATCTAGCAATTTTTCGTAGGCAGTTGTTAATGTATCTAATGACTCATCAATTTCTGCTTTTGCTGCTGAAATGTTAGTTCCGGCAATGCTTTGCTTGTCTAATTGAACATAGGCATCTAGCAATTTCACGGTTGTTGGCAAGTAATAATCCATCATTTTTCTTACTTGTGGCACCACTTCTGGGTGGGTTCCAACGCGCTTGAATATTTTTTTGAGGGTTGTTTCTAAGTCAGATAACTTCAAGGTCATGTCGTAGTCTGAAATAGCAACTTTCTTTTCATGAATTTCCTTCATGAAGTCTTCACCTTTTTGGATGACCATACGTGCTTGAGCAGGGAGTTGTTCATGAGCTTGCCTGTTGGCTTCTTGAACACGATCCATTTCAAATTGGTGATTTCGCTGTGCTTCATAGTGCTCATAAGCTTCACGGTGAACCATTAATGTTTGCTTATCATGACTTAGTCGAGCTTGTCTGAACCAGTTGGCATTAATCATTTTTTGCAAGTCATTTTGAACGAAAGTTTCGCTTTTACTAACTGCAAATGCTAAATCGCTAACCTGACCATAAGTTTTCCCATTTAATGTAAACATGTATTTTTTAAATCGATTGGCACGCTTCATCATGCCACGTCCTACAATTCCCATTATCAGGAAAATAGCTAATAATGGCCACAGCACATAGCGGTTAACTGCAAGGAAGATACCGAAAGGTAATGCTAAATTTAGAATAAGCATGGATAAAATGCCAAGTCCTAAAAGTCCGACGAAAATAAAGCCGATGATTGCCAGTGCTAAACCACCATTGTAAACCCCGTCTTTGTTAGTAAACATGGATCTAATGTGTGGACCACTTCCGGCATTCTCTGTTTTTGTAGGTTGCTTTTTTGTAGTTGGTTGTGCAAAGCTTTCACTATACTTTTTTAAGTTTTCTTGTTGCTTGTCAAAGCCAGACTTAAATTTTTCAGTTTGCTCTTCCACAACCTTTTCTGCTCTCGCATAACCTTTTTCAAAAACACTAACTGATTGGTCGACCATTTTATTAATGCTCTCGCTCAAATCTTTATAGTTGTTAGCATCCGTTGCGTTTTTAACAATATCCTCTATTTTAGCGTCAATGTTTTCGATTTGTTGTTCAATGTTTGAAAAAATATCTTTCATTTTGAGGCCTCCTTCTACACTACTCACTTTTGGAGTGAATTACTTCTGTAATAAGTATATCATAGCTCTTTGAAAATGTCGACTTGAAACGCCCAATTTCATTCAAAAGAAGTATTTCATATCGGTCTTAAGTCCTATGAAAAACAACTCTAGAACGCCTAAAGTTGCCTATTTCAATAATTCCGTAATCACCTGCGGATAAAGCTCATGCTCAATGGCATGGATTTTGGCTCCAGTTTCTTCATGAGTTTCACCATCCACACGCTTAAAACTCTCCTGAGCGATAATTTGACCTGTATCCATACCTGCATCTACATAATGCACAGTCACGCCCATCACTTTTACACCATAGCGAAGGGCATCACCAATCCCATCTTTGCCTGGGAAAGCTGGCAATAATGATGGATGGATATTGATGATTTTACCTTCATACGCATCAAGAAGTGTCTTTCCAATCAACTTCATATAACCTGCAAGGACAATCAAATCAGGGTTGATAACCTGCAAATACTTAATGATTTCTTCCTCATAGGCAACCTTAGATTCAAAATCCTTTAATGTTAATTGCAAGGTGTTAATTCCCAATTTTTTTGCTCTTTCTAGACAATAGGCATTTGGTTGATCACAGATAAGTAGGGCGACTTCACAAATGTTACCATGAAGCTTTTTGACGATGGTTTCGAAATTTGAGCCTGAACCAGACGCAAAGATGACAATTCTTTTCATTGTTACTTCACCTCAACACCAATTCCCGCTTCAATGTGCCCGATCACATAGGCCGTCTCACCTGCTTCTTTTAATGTTGCAATGGCTAAATCTGCATCATCACTCGCAACAATAATCGCATATCCGATTCCCATATTGAAGATGTTGTACATTTCACGTTCCTCAATCTGACCAAGTTCCATCAAGTAATCAAAAATCGCTGGACGTGGGAAGGTTTTAGTATCGACCACGGATTTCAAGCCTTCTCCATAAGCACGGGGAAGGTTCTCATCAAATCCACCACCTGTAATATGAGACATCCCACGGATTTCCACTTTTTCTTTTAAAGCTAACACTGGCTTGACATAAATGCGAGTAGGTGTCAGAATGGCCTCACTCACGGTTGTTCCTAAAGAATCAACATAAGTATCTAACTTAACATCATTATCCTTAAAAAGGACTTTACGGACTAAGGAATAGCCATTTGAATGAATACCACTTGATGGTAAACCAATCATCACATCGCCTGCTTGGACTTTCTCACCTGTAATTAATTCTGATTTTTCAACCACGCCAACGGTAAAACCTGCTAGATCATAATGACCATCTGCATACATATCTGGCATCTCTGCCGTTTCCCCACCCACTAAAGCTGCGCCTGCCTGGACACATCCCTCAGCAACACCTGCCACAATGGCTTCAATTTGCACTGGATCATTTTTTCCAACAGCGACATAATCAAGGAAATATAAAGGTTCAGCACCTTGAACAACCACATCATTCACACACATGGCTACAGCATCAATCCCAATGGTATCATGCTTATCGGCTTCAATAGCAACTAACAATTTTGTTCCAACACCATCAGTTCCTGATACTAAAATCGGTTTTTTATAATCAAGCTCTGACAAATCAAACATCCCGCCAAATGCCCCAACACCTGAAAATACACCAGGCCGATTGGTGCGTGCAATATGCTTCTTAATTCGTTCTACTGATTCATAACCTGCTTCTAAATTTACACCTGAGGATTCATATGCTTTACTCATTTTTGTTACCACCTTATCATAAATTGTTGCAAATTATTGCAAACTTATCTATTTCTAAATAAAATCCCCTTGTCATTCAAATCTAATTCGGTTGACGTTAAATTAATATAAATCTCTTCCAAAAATGCTATCATAGCCAAAACGAGCATCACAGTCAGAATAATATTCGCGTCTATAAACAGGTAAAACACTGGGAAGAAAAACAATGCGAGTATGAAAAACTTATTTGCATAGTTATGGAGAATAACAAGCTGCTTATACCTTATATAACCAATTAATGCCGCTAAGAATTTCATTGCAATGGCAATAAAAATCCAGATGGTCACAGCGCGTGATATTTCAATAATTGGCATTAGCCTAAACACGACTACTAAAACCAATGATACATCTGCGATTGAATCTAGTTTGGCACCAAACTCTGAGGTAACAGCAAACTTCCTTGCAATAGGACCATCTATCATATCACTTACGCCAGCAACAACATAAATCATCATAAACGGTAGTTCAAAAGGCGTTAAAAACAAGAGCGGAATAACCGAAATCAGTCTTATTGTGGAAAGAATATTGGGAATATATTTCATATGATCACCTTCAAATTAAGTCATTTTTCAATACAATACACTTAGTATGGCTATTTTCACAAACATCATTACTTTCCTTTTTTATTTAACACTTCTGAATTTACATATAAATGAGTCGGATACGAACCGTCAAAACATGCTGTACACTGTCCACAACTATTTCCCATGGCAGATGAACGTCCCACAGCTTTTGTCATGCCTGCGACACTCATAAAACCAAGCGAATCAGCACCAATCTTATCTCTAATTTCATCACATGTTAGATTGGCACTGATTAATTCTTCATAACTGGAGTAATCTACACCATAAAAACATGGAAATTTGATTTCAGGAGCTGCAATTCGCATATGAACCTCTTTCGCTCCTGCATTTTTTAACATGGTTACTAAGTTTTTTGAGGTCGTTCCACGAACGATCGAATCATCAATAATCACAACTGACTTATCTTTTACAACTTTTGACACAACAGAGAGTTTCATTTTCACACCCTGCTCACGTAACTCTTGTGAAGGCTCAATAAACGTTCTGCCAATATAGCGATTTTTTACCATTCCTGTTTCAAAAGGTAGGCCTGCAGCTTCAGCATAACCAATAGCAGCCGATAATCCTGAATCTGGAACACCAATCACAATATCTGCTGTAGGGGCGGGTGCTTCTTCCGCTAAAACACGCCCACATCGTTTACGGGCTTCATGAACATTAACATCTTCAATGTCGCTATCAGGACGGGCAAAATAAATATATTCCATGCTACACATGTTATGGCTGGTTCTAGTTGCAAATTTTTCACTTACAATGCCTTTTTCATCAATGCGAACCACTTCTCCAGGCGTGATATCTCTAAGAAAAGTTGCTCCGACTGCCTCAAAAGCGCAGGTTTCTGAAGCAACAACTACTCCGCCATCTGCTAATTTCCCGATGGATAATGGGCGCATGCCTGTCTTATCTGTTGCAACATAAAGCGCGTCTACTGTTAAGAGTAAAAAACCAAATGAACCTTCTAGATAATTCATAGATGCCTTCAGCCGCATCATCATGTCGCCCCGCTCTCGCTTTAACAAATGAGCCAATAATTCACCATCAGAGTTCGTTTGAAAAATACTTCCCTCCCGCTCCAGATAAACTTGAATTTCCCTAGAATTAACAATATTCCCATTAGAACATAGCGCGAATTCCTCCCCGGTTGACCTAAACAAGAAAGGTTGTACATTCAACATACCACCTGTTGCTGCTCGCCCATACCGAATATGACCAATGGCATGATTCCCTTTTAGCTTGACCATCTCATGTTGAGAAAAAACATTTCTGACCAACCCCTCGCCCTTATAGCCATAAAGTTCCGTTCCATCTGTCGTTACAATTCCAGCACTTTCTTGTCCTCTATGTTGCAAAGCGTGTAGCGCGTAATAAGAGAGTTCTGCTGCCTTTTTCTGATTAAATACACCAAACATTTAGCCGACCTCCTTCGCCACAAGTCTTATTAAAATTTTCTCATAAGCTTCTTTTACATCGCCTAAATCACGACTGAAATGATCTTTGTCCAAATGCTCACCTGTTTCAGTATCCCACAGACGGCTTTTATCGGGAGAAATCTCATCTGCTAATAGTAAATCTCCATTTAAATGTCGACCAAACTCAATTTTGAAATCAACCAATCGAATGTTAATTTCTGCGAAGTATGCTTTCAAAATTTCGTTGATTTTTAGTGCTTGCCTACGAATGTTTTCAAGTTCACTTTTCGTTGAAATTTTTAAAGCAAGTGCATGATCTTCGTTAATGAGTGGATTGCCTAGCTCTTCATTCTTGTGATAGATCTCAAAAACAGGAACATCAGGACTGTAACCTTCTTCAACCCCTAAACGCCTTGCCATGCTTCCTGATACTACATTTCTAACAACCACATTTAAAGGGATCATTTCTACTTCGTGACATAGTTGTTCACAGTCATTTAGCTTTTTAATAAAATGGGTAGGAATGTTGTTATCTTTTAATATTTCAAACATATGACAGGAAATCGCATTAATGACTGCACCCTTGCCCGGTATGTTTGCTTGCTTCACATTATGAAAAGCTGTTGCTTGATCTGTAAACTTCACGATTACTTTATTGTCCTCGTGGTATTTTAAAACTTCTTTACCCCGATCATTACCTTGTGTCAAGTTACGCACCTCTTCCTCAAAAATAGTCGATTAAAAGTTCATTTTATCATAGTCTTGCCAACAAAAAAAGGGTTTTGGAAAATTAAAACCCTTTCTCATGCTAAACTTTAATAACAACCAAATCTTCACCGTCAATTTCCCTTAGGAATACGTTAACAGACTCGGTTCTAGAGGTCGGAATATTTTTCCCAATGTAGTCAGCTCTAATCGGTAATTCTCGATGACCACGATCAATTAAGGTGGCAAGTTGGATACTTCTTGGTCTACCATATTCTAAAACAGCCTCCATCGCTGCCCGAATTGTTCGTCCCGTATACAGAACATCATCAACAATAATCACATTCTTTTCATTTAACGCCATTTCTGGCTCTTCCAGGCTAGCCGTCGTTTCTCTTTTAACATCATCTCGATAACCGCGAACATCTAGTGCTAAAAATGGTAGCTCTACATTTTCAAACTGGTGGACTAATTTTGAAAGTCGTTCAGCTAAAAAAACACCGCGTGTTTTAATTCCTACTAGCACCACATCATTTAAACTCCGATTCTTTTCCAAAATTTCATGGGCAATTCGCTTTAATGAGCGATTGATCGCCTCTTGATCAAATATAATTTTTTCCATTTTCAACACCATCCATATCCTCAATATTATGTTCATATTTTTAAACTTTACCAGCTAAACTTAATGCATCAAGAAATTTTTCCAACTCGTAATAGGCATCTGACAATTTTTTATAGCTTAGTTTTCCTCGATAATATTTTGTAAGCTCCTTTGTATAGAGAATAACTTTTTTGCGATCAAGCCTCTTGGCTGCCAAGGGTATCGCATCCTTTTTCAAAAAACTTTCAAAAAATTCGCTTCCCTCTTCAGTAAGCTTGAGATAGTAAAAATCGATCAGCGTTCTATTTTCAGCATTTAGTTCACTCAAATTCAGTTTCTCTATTAATTTTATCAGGTGAGCCCGTTTTTGTCTATGATAATAAAAATTAATTGTGTCAATCAGACATATTTCTTGAATTTTTCTATCTGTTTTTTCGATACTTTTAAGATGGTAGCTTTCAGCAAGTTCATAATTCTCCTTTTTTTCATGAAAAAGTGCTGTTATATTAAAGATCCGATCCCATTGAGTATTTTGATAAGAAGGAGCAAGCAATTTTTTCCATTCCTCTATTTTAACTTCGACAGCATCCACATCGCCATTGTTGAGCGACTCTTTACACCACAACATATCACACTCAAAACACCATTTTTGTTCAAACATTCGTCTAAATTCTGTGGTTGCCCGTTCTAACCAGATAAAGCCTATAAAAGCTTTCTCAACTCGAAAATAATATTTAGCCAATTGTAAGTAAAGATAAGGATCTTCCTCCTTGTTTTTTTCCATCAGCTTAAATGATTTTTCAAGATGCTGTTTTCCCTTAACCCATTCACAAGACTTTAAATGATATACGCCTGCAAAAAGCAAATAAGCCTGCTCTTTTTTAGGTTGAAAATGAAACCGAAATTGATCAATTTCATCTTTAACCACCGTGGCTTTTTCCAACTGCCCTAATTCAACATATCGGAAAAATTCAAGCATTCGAATTTCATAGTGATGCAACGTTTCGTGCGTTAAGTAAGGTAGTATTAAGTTCATATCTTTTTGATAGAGTGCTTTTCTAAACAAATCGACTGAACACAATTGTTTTTCACTCGGAAATTGGATTTCTAATTTTTCTACAATTTTTTCAAACACCTCTACACTTGGAATCATCCTACCGGCTTCAATTTTAGATAGATAGGAAACATCACAAATTTCATCAGCTACTTCTGATAGACGATAGCCCAGTCGTAATCTAGCTTCTTTAACATATAGCCCGTGATGATGATCGTCTATGGTGTATTTAATATTTTTTTTATTAATTTTCATGATTCATTCGCACCCCTCTGCAAAGTATTTATTCTGAAAATGTATGATTCACGACAATATTCGTTGAAAAATTCCGTGAATATACATGACCATTATACACAATTTGATAAGAAAAATCAAAACGTTCTCCTCTAATTGTTCCATCAATTGTCATGATTGCACCATTTCTAAGGATCCATGTTTCCAAGAAAGATTCATTTACCTCTGTTGTCGCAAGAAAATCTTCTAGTCGTTCCAAGCCTTCGCGCTCTAATATATTCATCGTCATGTAAGTCCTCGTTCGCTCATAAGAAGCGACTTTCACTTCAATTTGTGTCGCTAACATGACCAACAAATAGGCAATTACAAAAGTGATAGCAATCATAATTGGTAAGATAGAGCCATGTTCATTCTTTATCAAGGGCACTGTCCACTTCCTGATCTTCATCCTTCTCTTGGTTTTCTGGTTGTTCTTCTTTGTCTTTTTCTTCGCCATTTTCTTCCTCCTCTTTTTCTTCCTCCTCACCTTCTGCTTCTGAAAAACTGATTTCGACGGTTAGGGCTTGTAAGTAAAATTGGAACCTATTGCCATCAAGTGATTTTAAAGTTATCCTCACTGAATGCTCGTTAAATAAATAGACGTTTAATTCAGAAATGTTATATATTAAGATTTCTCCGCCTCGCCCATTGACTTGACGTGTGAGACGGTTATTTTGAATTTGAAAGCTTACTGTATTTCCATCCTCAAATTGAGCCATCAGCTGGTTTGTTGATGCAGTTAGGTCATTTGCTGTTCTGATTTCGTTTTGCAACCTGATAGCAAGCGTGTTGACTTCATGCATGGTGAGGGCTGTTTGGTCAGCACGGTGACTGGCAACGACTTGCATCAGGGCTAGAAATGTAATGCTCAAAATACCCATAATGACAATGGCAATTAGATGTTCAAGGAGCAGAAATCCTTTTTCATTAAAGACAAATGGTTCGCGCATTGCCATCCCTCCATACATATGTTGCACACCACTGATGGCCACGCCTGAAGGCCTCAAATTGGATCGGTTCAGTGATGCTCAAACTCCCTTCCAACCCTCTTCCATGAAACTCCGCCAGTTGATGATAAATAGCTTGTTCATGATCAAGTCGCGTATGCTCATTTAGCAAAATGGGTAACACAATTACTAATGAAAGCGAAACAACACTAAGCAGCTTAAGCCCGATCAAACTTTCAAGTAAGGCGTATCCTTCTTCTTTATCTAACATCAAATCCACCTGCCCCTACTGAAAATACAACGCTGCGTTCATGATACCTACTTGAGAATATCAGTGTTCGCCCAAGTCCTAAATTCCCGCGCTCGTTAAAACTAATACTTGATGTAGCATTTTGGTGTGGTACAGTGACATGAGGTGGAAATTCTCGCTCATTTTTTACTGTATTTCCAACCAAAATTACATATTTATTCTCGTTGTGATAAATCCTAATGGTCATCCGTTCTGAACCGTTCAGTTGCATCATATTAAAATCTCTAGCATGATGTAAATCCGCTTGAAACACAGATAAAACCTGGTTCAAGCGAATATAATCATGTAAGTTCAAAACGAACGAGAAACTCATTAATGACACAATGCTCAGGATAACCAATGAAACCAATGCCTCGATTAAAGTAAAACCCTTCTCGTCCTTAACCATTAATCACACACTCGGTCAAAAGAGGATTGTGGAATGGTGGCGTTGTCTCCTGTTAGCTGGTTTGAAATGGTCAAAGCATCATTAGAAGTGGTTAAAGCCTCACATCCTTGCTCATTGGCAGTCGACAAAATGCTAATAGCGTTGGGAATAATGAGTAAAACCAAAACTGAAATAACCGCCAGAACGATTAACATTTCTACTAGGGTGAATCCTTTTTCATTTTTTAACATTTTTTTCATGTGTAAAACCTCCATCATATAATTGTAATTAAGTCAAATACTGGTTGTAAAATACTTAGATATAGCAGTGCGATAAGTACACCTACTAGTGCTAATAAGCCCCCTTGAATCCCCTTTATTAAGCCTGTGATGCTGCTATTTAAATTGGCAAGTTCCATGGTGACGAAATTTTTTAATTCTTCATCTAACTTTCCTATTCGAAGGGAATGCGTTGTGATTAAACGGAAGTAGGGTGTGAAACAGTCCATATTCCGAAATAACATTTCCATTGTTTCTCCAGCAGTTGCATCTCTTTCAATCTCTTTAGCAATCAATTTAACCAAAGGCAGTGTATCAAATTCTTGAATGGATGCAAGGCTCTCTTTAAATGACAAACCACACCCGATAAACATTTCAATCTGGGTGGCAAAGTAATAAGAGAACAGTCTACTGGTCAGCTTTTTGAGTCCAGGTATTCTGAAGATCCGTTGTCGTAGCCAGATTTGAAAATTGACATTTTGAAACTTTAGAATAAGTAGGACAGCCATGATTAAGCTGGTTAAGCCAAAAAGCATGATTAATAGAACTGTGATGATGCCACCAATGGCCATTTGATCGTTATCAATCCCGAAAGTTGCGTAAAATTCATCTAACCGCGGGAGAAAGAAAATGGCTACCACAGTTAAAACAAGAATGACAGTTCCGAATAAGAATAAGGGATATCTCATTTTTTTTGCCATTTCCGTACGATTTTTGAAATAGTTTTGACTATAATCTCTCGCCCGTGTCAATCCTCGCACTAAGGCATTATGCTGCTCACTGGCTTTTACAATATAGACAATTTGGACTTGGAATTTTAAGTCTTCCAAAATGCTTGAAAATGGCCTTCCTTCGATGCACCCTTTTTTCATAAAGGCAACAAGATCAGCATCAATAAATGTTCCCATAATTTCTAGAGCATCCATAATGGCAAATCCGTTTTCAACCAATTCCGTGAAGCGTTGTAGAAATTTCACTTGTATCTGCAAAGGCAATTTTCCTTTGGGAATTTTTCCTTTGGATAATTTGTCTTTGGGCAGTTTGCCTTCAAGATTTTTTTTCGCTACTTTCCTTTGCTTTTTTGCTGTTTCCTGTTTTCCCATTCCATCATCTCCTCATCTATGGTGGTATAAGTGAGATGATGCATACTCCCCTCACTTATCTGCTCCATCAAATTTTCCAAACTTTCATTTGAGCAGATCTCAAATACTGCCTTTCTGTGATCATCAACAGGAATCAATCGCTGATTAACCAATCCCACAATTGCTTGGGATAAATCACTAATAGAAATCCCTAAATCCATAATCCGATGAATCGTTCCGAGATTATCGCGCGAGTGTATAGTTGAAATAACAAGATGCCCTGTCAAAGCAGCGCGAATAGCATTTCCAGCAGTGACTGCATCACGTATTTCACCAACAACAATAACGTCAGGATCATGCCTTAAAATTTCTTTGATTCCCACTTCATAATTCATCCCTGCACTTTCATTCACCTGCATCTGGACAATGTCAGGTTGCTGATATTCAACAGGATCCTCAATGGTAATCACACTTTTTCCTAGCCCATTTTTCAAATAGTCAATCATGGCATAAGCTGTCGTCGTTTTCCCACTAGATGTCGGACCGCCTATGAGAATTAACCCTGCTTCAATTTCAGCCAACCTCTTTAACGAAATTGCATTCTTTTGAAACAGCGGAATTTCTTCCAAGCTTTTCCCCATTTTAATATTAATAACACGCAAAACTAAACTTTGAAAACTAGCCGTTGGCAAGATAGACACCCGACAACTTAACACATCATCCCCCTCTTCTACCACTAACGCTCCTGATTGGGGCTGCATGGGATGTGCCAAATCCATAGATGCATTAAACCTAATATAAGCAAGTATCTTCTCATATTTCTTTTTGTCGATATGAGAACGAGGTAGCATTACATTACCTGCTCGTAATTGAATCAAAACTTCACCTCCTTGTGCCTGCGTGAAATGAATATCACTTGCACTCATTTTTATCGCATCTTTAATGATGTCGATCAATTCTGTTTTTATCATGCAAAAACACCTCCTACTAATAGTTACGCAAAAAATAAAAAAATCACTTGTGAAATGGCGATTTTTTTGATTTTTACACACTTTTTACACAATTGTGTAAGGATTTCGTAATTTTTGAAGAATTTGGGCGACAAAAAACCACTACTCCAATTTTTGAGCAGTGGCAATTTCTATCTTGGTGAAAATTCTAATACATTACTTTTCTCTTCTTTTTCCTTGTTCTTTTTCTGAATTTCTCTATGTCTTTCAACCTCAACCAGAATGTATCGGCGCATATTGAAATAAATACCAAGTAGGATAAATGTTGATATTTTACTGGTCATCCCATAGCTGATAAGAGGCAGAGCTACACCGGATAATGGAATAAAGCCACTGGCACCACCCAAATTGACAAATGGTTGAGCCAAAAAGAATGAGCCAATCCCGATACAAACTAGTGCACTAAATACATTGCGCGATTTCAAAGCGGTTAAGAAACATTTCACGGCAATAATTAAGTATAAAATAATAACGAGAAAGACACCACGTATCACCCCTAATTCCTCAGACAGAATCGTAATGATTAAATCTGTATGAGGTTCAATCGCAAATCCCAGTGCCGTTGTGCTTTGCCCAATCCCTTCTCCCCACCAGCCCCCTAAGGCAATGGACATATAGCCCGTTACAGTTTGCAAGCCATACGGATGATTGAAAGGATCTTGCCAAATAACAACTCTATCTATTTGGTATAACCAGAAATTCAGGTCATATGCTCCAATCATAATGAGCACAATGATTGCAACAATTGCCACCAAAATAAGAAATGCCAATTGTTTTTTATGAAGCCCACTACTTAAAAATACAAATACACCCGTCGTAAAAATGACAATAGCACTTCCTAAATCTGGTTGAGCCGCAACAAAAAGTGTACAAAGAAGCACAAATCCCAAAGGTACCAAGTAGTAACCAGCTATTTTATCTGAATAATATTGCTTCTTATCTATAAAATACTTTATCAACCACGGTAACGACAATGTAAATCCAATTCGTGCCAAATCGACAGCTTGGAACGTTATGACACCTGGAATGGTTATCCAACGCCGAACCTCAGGAGATGCAACTGTTCCATGCCCAAAAATAAGTGTCGCAAGAAAGACAACAACAGTTCCAATAAGGATGAAGAGTCCTAACTTTCCACGAAACCATTTATGAGGGACAAGTGCCATCACCGCCATCATCACAATTCCACCTATAACCCCTGTAACAGAATGAATCATATAGTTTAAAGGATCACCAGAGGGGTTGTTAAAAATCGACATCCCTGTGATACTAAAAACCATCAAAATCCCTAACGCTGAAAGAATCAGCACTGCTATCAAAACAGTTCCATCAAAAAACTCATACCTTGCACGCCTTGTTTTGAGATTTTCATTTGAACTCATATTATCACCACTTTGTTGGATAGCTATTTTATCTTTTCTCCCGAAATTTTCTATCCCTCTATTTTATCATATTCTAGATTTATAAACCACCTTTTTGTGATGTATTTGTAAAATCTCAAAGCCTAGTCTCATCAATCGTACTCTTTATACCCACTAATAATTAATATTGCAATTTCTGGATAATATTAGAAAAAATCAGGCAACTGCAAAACTACTTTCATAAAAAGTTATTTTTTGATTTTCTCTGGATTTGCAATTAACAATTAAGGGCGTCAATTATGGATATGGGTTCGAGGAGACTATAGTAATGAAGTGCTCTAAATCAAAAAGAAGGACAAAGTACTACTCTCTGCCTTTGCCACATTAAGAAAGTATTACTTTATCCTACTTTTTAAACTGGTTGAGTTTATTTGCAATTAAGATCAGTCTTCATAATGCCCTTTGCAAGATATAATTTGAAGTTGCCCATCAATTACTGTGTAGACCAATCGATTATATTTATCAATGCGTCGACTCCACATCCTACTCATGTACTTCAGACGTTCAGGTTTCCCTTCGCCTTCTTCTAGTCCATTTCTCAGAGTATCTTTGATTAAGTTGTTAATTTTTTTCAAAGTTTTTTTATCTTGCATTTGCCAAGAAATATATTCATCCCATGCAATCTGTGTCCAACTAGAACCTTTTTCTTTGTCCAGTTCCATGCACCCACCGCCTACCTTGATTTCTGATTTTGATTATCCAAGTAGAGTAATGTTTAGTCTACTTCAATTAAGTCATGATCTACTGTGTTTCTGGAAACGGCCTGTTCATAAGAACATGTTAACTTGGCTATGTATTCGGCATTACGAGCGTGTCGTTCTAGATGATTAAATCTTTCCAAGCTAATCATTACTACGTTGTTATCTTTTCTTGTAACAATTAAAGGTTGATCTGTTTCAATCACTTGATCACAGTAATCTTTGAAATCTTTGCGAACAGCTGTATGGTTAACTACTATCATAACACCACTGCCTTTCGTTTTTATTTTTTACATATTATTGTACAGCTTGTCAATGAATTATGCACTGTTTTAATTCTTTTTGGCATGGTTTAGATTTTGGATGTATTTTTATAGAATTCTAAAACTATTATGAAATATTGGTTTTATCAAAATATAGTTTGCAATTGCGATTCGAACAATAATATCCTTTATTGGACACGCATCGGCATCGACTAGAATCATCATATTTTTTAACCACCTAAATTGATTTGTTCATAGTACGTTTGTTGATTAACTTTGAGCTGTTAATAGGTTCTCAAGCTCCTTTGTGAGAATTGCTATATTTTCTTTTTCATATTCATTCAAATGGTCAACTAATATACCAATTAGGGTGTCCTCTGGCTTTCTTATTTGTTTAAGTTCTGATTTTAAAAGAGTATATAACTTTTTCCCATTTTTCAGAGCAGAGTCATCTTGTTTGTAGGTACCATCAGATAGCTTAGTCTCATATTCTTGAAGAATATGAGATACAGGTCTACTCTGAAAAACATAATCATCCAGCAATCTGAATAATTGCTGATTACTAGACTTCACTAGATTATCCAGGAGATATTTTTCTATGCTTTTTATAGGCAGATACATAGGCCCGTTCGTGAAATTTATTTTCTCTTTTTTCATAAAATTAGCGGCATCTTCTTTAATATCCTGATCTAAAATCATTAAAATCTTGGTGTCATGTAACATCAGATTAGATGAAATAGCATCATATGCGAACTGTATAACTTGAGCATAACCACCCACAGGGATAACGGTCACCTTTTTTTTTGCTAATAGCCGTTGATCAACTAAAATCTTTTCAACCATTTTCTTTGCTAGTTCATCCTCAACTAAAATAACAAAGTCAAACCCTCCCCGCGAAGATTCCAAGTTTCTAGTAACATATGCGGGATAACATGAATCTTCAATTATAGTATCTCCCTGACTGTTTCTTTGCACATAAAAAATATTACTCGGCTCAATATTTCTGATTAGTTCAATAGAGTGCGTAGAAAAAATAATAGTAAAATTATACTGCACTGATAGTTCTTGAAGTAAATGTATTAATCTTCTAAGTGCCGAAGAATGGATGGCAAATTCGACTTCATCTAAAATAATTATTGTCGGAGTAAGTTTTTCGCTCTTCTCATATTTCTCCATCTGAAATTTTAAAGAGTCGAGTATACTGATTAATAAGTTTTCACCTGTAGACATTAAAAGCTGGTTGACAAGTTGACCATTAACCCAATAATAGTAGTAATTTTTTTTAAGCTTATATTCAGACTTTCCTGCACCTATTAGTAGAGATAAGCTGTCATAATATGATTTGTTGTTTTTTAAAATTTCCCCCAAATTTTCCTTTACAAAATCAGATGCTGGAGCTAGGTATTTTCTATCTATATTACTAGCTTTTTTTAGCTTATTGAAGTCAACTCCAACAAACCGTTTTCCGAAAGTGATACTCCCCTCAAAAAAACCATTAACATCGATTTTTCCTGTTGGATTCCTCTTCCAGCTACGATTTTCAGATAAATACTTTCTGTTCTCTTCTTTGTGATTAAACGCTATATAAGAGCCATTATATGGTGAGCCAAAGTATGACCGCATAGGTATTTCCATAAATAAACCTGCAGCACAGGACACTAATGTACTCTTTCCAGCGCCATTTTCTCCTGTTATAGCATAGAGCCCTGGCGTCAATGGAATATTAAAAATTACATTTTTAATAGACTTTACATTCTTAATTTTCATTTCGACAACATTAACTGTATCATTCATGATTTTTATGCCTCCGAATTCTCATTATTTTTAGGATCTATCGAGTAACTAATTTATGATTTCGAATGTTTATTCCCACTCAATCGTCCCCGGGGGTTTGCTAGTAATATCATAAACAACACGATTAACCCCTTCAACTTCATTAATCATACGCGTCGACACATGCGCCAACACTTCATGCGGAATCCGTGCCCAGTCAGCTGTCATCCCATCAATTGAAGTCACACCACGAATCGCAACAACATGTGAATAGGTTCGCTCATCACCCATCACTCCAACTGTTTTAACATTCGGCAATGCGGTGAAATATTGCCATACATCACGATCAAGTCCGGCTTTTTTGATTTCTTCTCTTAAAATCGCATCTGTTTCTCTAACGATTTCAAGCTTCTCTTCCGTCACTTCTCCAAGCACACGAATGCCTAATCCTGGTCCTGGGAATGGTTGGCGATAAACAATTTCTTCTGGCAAACCAAGTTCTAACCCAAGCAAGCGCACTTCGTCTTTAAATAAAGTTGCTAATGGCTCAATTAACTCAAATGCCATATCCTCTGGTAAACCACCTACATTATGATGCGATTTAATGGTTTGTGCTGTGTCTGTTCCTGATTCAATGATATCTGTATACAACGTTCCTTGTGCTAGGAATTTCATATCTTTTAACCTTGCTGATTCTTCATCAAAGCAGTAAATAAATTCATTCCCAATGATTTTACGTTTCTGTTCTGGGTCACTTATACCAGCCAATTTTCCTAAAAATCGGTCTCTCGCATCAATTTTAATAAAGTTCATTCCAAACTGACCATCAAATGTTTCTACAACACTTTCAGCTTCACCTTTTCTTAGTAAACCATGGTCAACAAACATACATGTCAATTGATCGCCAATTGCTTTATGAATCAATGCTGCAACCACTGACGAATCAACGCCACCTGATAAGGCACATAATACATTCCCGCTTCCAACTTGCGTCTTGATCTTCTCAATTTCAACATCAACAAAATTAGCCATCGTCCAGTTAGCAGTTGCTTTTGCAATGTTGAAAACAAAGTTATTTAAAACTTGTGTCCCATATTCTGAATGTTGAACCTCTGGGTGATATTGTAATAAATAAATATCCTTTTCCACATTAGACGCTGCAGCAATTGGACAAGAAGGGCTACTTGCATCTATAGTGAATCCGGCTGGCAATTCTGTTATATGATAGCTGTGGCTCATCCATACAACTTGCTCCGCTGGTGTGTCAGCAAATAATCCTGAATGATTTTTAACCGTAATTTCAGCTTTTCCATATTCACGCTTGTCAGCTTTTTCAATCTTTCCGCCATAAGTATGAGCGGTCAGTTGCATCCCATAGCAAATTCCTAAAATTGGAATTCCGAGATCATAAATCGCCTCATCTATCTTGTAAGCATCTGCGTCGGTTACACTTTTCGGACTTCCTGATAAAACAATGCCTTTGACATTTCCACGTGCTTTAATTTCTTCAGCTGTGATTTTATGTGAGACCATTTCACTATAAACTTTAAATTCTCTAATCCTACGCGCAATCAACTGATTAAATTGACTACCGAAATCTAATACAATAATTTCATCATGTTTCATATGTTTGAACCACCTTTAAGAAATAAATCTACATTTCATTATCAAAAACTTACGAGTATAATCTGTAGTGATTATATTGTACCGAAATTTCTCGGAAAATACAATGATTTGGCGTGATTTTGTGTTGAAAATTTAAAAGCCAGCCCACAGGGGGCCAGCTTTCTATGCACAAACTGTATAACCAAATATAGCCTACATGTAATGAATATTTTCCTTATACTTCTCAAATATAACTTTATTCGCTTCATCACCACCATCAACGTTTGCACTTCTAAAGACAGGTGGTTCAATTCCCAGCTTTAATAAATTGTCAACTGTACTTATAACAATCATATTGACAATCATACATCCAATGACTGATGATGTTGGTGCAATCTTCTGGTTCATGCCATCAAGGAGCATGCTTGAATCTTCAAATTCTCCATGGTTATCAATCACAATATCTGCAAATTCATATAAATTCTTTCCAGATGGGTGTCGTGAGGTTACTTGTTTAGTATACGCCATATTCGTTATAACAACCACATTCATCCCTTTTTCCTTTGCTGCAATTGCCATATCAATTGAAACAGTGTTTCGACCTGATACTGAATGGAGTAAAATCGTATCGCCTGATTTAGCCGCTGAACCATTCAGGATCACATTGCCAAATCCATCAAGACGTTCCATTTGCGATGTTACGGTAGCAGGTCTTGTGTTTAGCATTAAAGTTGGACTAAATAACGGATTAATAAGTGCCAATCCTCCTGTCCTATAAAATAATTCTTCGGCTAAAATGCCAGCGTGCGATGCTCCAAATGCGTATAAGGTGTCACCATTTTTAATCGTTTCTGCAAATAATTTTCCTACTTTTTCAATGTTTTCTTTTTGCTTATTTAGCACTTCTTTTTGCATCGCTTGTATTTTGTTGTAGTAATCATTAATATAATCTACCATCTTATATTTCACCTCGTAAATCCTAATCACATTTTAAATGCGAGTTAGGATTGAATTAAACCTCTCTCACATTTGCAAGAGAGGTTTTTAAATCATCTAATTACTGAAGAAGCGTCAGCCACCTCCAAATAGACGAGCTACTAATCCACCTAAAACACCCACAATTGAGAAATCATTTCCACCGAAGATTAACATCCACTCTGCAATTGTATCTGAGAAAAATGGAAGTGATAATCCCATGAAAATCATCATAACAACACCGGCCACCGCTGTCCCAACCACTGCCCCTCTTAATCCACCTGTCGCATTAGCGAATACCGCCCCTGTTCCAATTTCAAAGAAACATGTAATAATGAGTGGCAGGATTACAAACGAGAATGCTCCTGTTGTTCCAATTAAGATTAATGTTAATGTTGATGTAACCATTGAAACAATAAACCCGATGATGACTGCATTTGGCGCATATGGGAACATTAATGGACAGTCTAAACCTGGAATTGCATTCGGAATGATTTTGTCTGAAATTCCTTTAAATGCTGGCACAATTTCTGCTAACATCATACGAACACCTTGTAACATAACTGTTAAACCTGCTCCAAATGTAACTGACTGAATAAATGCATGGATGAAGACGTTCCTATTAGCACCCAGGACTTCTCCTGGTGTATGACCTTGAATCAATAAAATCACAATAATGACAATATAGGCAATTAAGATGACCAATGTTGCAGTAATTGTAATTTCACGCAAGAATTCAAGTTTTTTCGAGAATTTTAAATCTTCGGTTGACTTAGATTTATCACCTACTAATTTACCAACATAAGCTGCGATTAAAGACAAGCCAACTGTTGGATGTCCCAGTGTAAATGAATCTGAACCAGTAGCAAGTTTAACAAGTGGCTGGATCAATGCCATACTTACAACCATATACAGCGTGGTTAAAATAACAGCAAAAATTCCAACACCCCACCCTGACATACCAGCATTAATCCCAACAGCCATAAACACAACTGGGAACCAGAACAACATGTGCCCTGTTAAGAAAACATTCTTCCACTTGGTAAATCTGGCAACAACTAAGTTAAGAAGGAATGCAGATAGCATCACTATGCCAATTGGTGTTCCATAAGTTTCCAAAAATGCATCCATTCCGTAAGTCATCGTTTCAGCTGCAAACGTATATTCAGCTGGCATTTGATAAACCACACCGAATGCCCCAGCCAGTGGCAAAATAGAATCTACAAGAATTCCTACACCTATCGTTAAAATAACTACGCCGATGATCGTCTTCATTGTACCGCTAATAATATCAGTAAAATCTTTCCTTTGAATCAACAAGCCCACCAAAGCAATCAAACCCAAGAAAATCGCTGGTTCACGCAAAATATCATTGATAATAAAATTCATAATATTCAATAGCATCTCAAATTCCTCCTAAATTAGTATTTTTAACCCAATGCTTAATCAGGCACTTGTAACCTTTTGATAATATCAATTCCTGCCGCTTCAATTTCATTTGTATCCATGAAATTCTTGATCATAACAAGTGGTGTCTTTGTTTGGTTTTGCAGCTTCTCACCTAATTCGTAAGAAGTAAATATGAGATCGCATGAGGCTGATGAGGCTGACCCAACGTCAGCTGTTTCAACATTTGCTGCAATATCATGTTTTTTAAGCACCTCCTCAACTTTCATTCTCAGTAGCATCGACGATCCCAAGCCGAAACCACATACTGTGATGATTTTTAACTTTGCCATTTTAAGTGCCTCCTTTATTTCTCTCTTTTTAACATCCTAATATTTCAATAACCTCTTCAACTGCCTCCACCTCTGATAGTCTATTAATTGTTTCAGGATTTAATTTTTCAGCTAGTTTACTTAATTGTTGTAAATGACTTGCATCATCTGTTGCACAAAATGCAAATACTAACTTTACCGGATCATTAGCCTCTGAACCAAATTCTACTGCCTCATCTAGAACTACTAAACTCATGTCAGCTTGATTTATTGCTGGACTTGGGCGTGCATGCGCCAGTGCAACATGTGGTGTAATGACGATATATGGACCTAGTTCTTCAACAGCAGCAATCATTGCGTGAATATACTCTGTCGTACAACTACACGCTTCTACAAGTACCTCACCTGCTGCTTTTATCGCTTCTTTCCACGTTTTGGCTTTAACACCTGTTCTAATATGACTTGCCTCTAACATAATTTCACCCCTTTCAAGATATTATTTTCTTCGGTGAGAATGTTTCATTTCTACTCTAACTTACTATTCGTAATTTGTAAAACTTCCTGTTTTAATGAACTGTTCAGTAATTCGTCCACATTGCTTTTGTGATCAAGTAGACTAATCAAATTCATAAACAATTGAGATTCTTTTTCAACTGTTGCTAAAACAATAAAACAACTAACAGATACACCATGTTCATCACCTAGCATAAGCGATTTATCAAGTGTCAAAATACTCAATCCTTCTTTGATCACACCAGCACTTGGTGATGCATGGACAACTGCAATATTTGGAATAAAAACCATATAAGGTCCAAAATTTTCAACTGCTTCTATCATCGCTTTTACATAACCTTTCGTAATGATTTCATTTGCTACTAAAGGCTTGGCTGCAACCTCAATAGCTGTACGCCAGCTCGTCACAGTTTTTTGTAATTGGATCTGATCAGCAAGTAGTAAATTTTCGAGTTTTAAGGCATTAGTTTGCGTATCTGACATCAAATATGACAATTGCTTTTTGCCTGTAATGTTGATGACACGCTTTTTCAAAGTTAACACATCATCTATCCCCAGAAGTGGATGAACAAGAACCAAATCTTTTTCACTTAGCGAAAAAGGAATCGTTGAAATAACAAAATCAACTTCTTTCACCAATTCAGGTGTAAGCTCTAATTCGGATAAGCCAAGAGGCCCTAGAATGCTTAATTCAGGCAACATCACTTTCAATCTCGTTGCAAGTAAATTCGATGTCGCAAGTCCAGAATTACAAACGACCAAAGCTTTTGGCATAAGCCCAGCTTGACTTGCCAATTCAAAACACGCCCCTACATGCATAGCGATATAAGCAACCTCATCATCAGGAAAATTCAAAGTGTAATCTTGCTCTAGCTGGATAATAATTTGCTTACAAGTTTCAAAGATAAAGCGATATTTATATTTTATTGATTCTGTCAATGGGTTTTTGATCATTTTTCCTGAACGCAAGCGATGTAATGCAACATGAAGGTGCAACTTTAAACCATTCAGAAAGCTTGCATTTCCTACAAAATCAATCCCTAGCCGTTCACTTGCTAACATTGCGAAGTCTCTAGCTAGTTGCATCACATCATTTTGAACAACATTTCCTTTTTTTGAGTCTGGTAGGTAAATAACCTGAGTACTCCGTATTTGATGAAGAACAAAGATTGTTTCCTCAACTGTCAGAATCAAGCCTTCTTTTTTAAAGCATGAGCTTATTATTTCAAAGTCTTCAGAAAGAATCGCTTCTTTTGTTTCACCATAATCATATATAATGTTGTGACCTTGGCTTATTCTCAATTGTTGATAACAAAGGGTTAAAATTAATTCTTTAATTCCTTGATCAGAAAATCCCACACCCGTTGCTTTTTGATAGGAAGTTATAGCGTTCATCATTTTTTCTTCGTTATAGTGAGATAGCTTTTTAGAAAAATATGCTTCTAAGTCATTTGATATGAGTGGATTTAATTTAAACTTTGCCATCCTGATTTGATTTTCAGTTCCTCGAACCTGCATACCAATTGAAGGTCGTTTATCTAAAGACAATCCCGCAGTAGCCAAAATTCTTTCTGCTTCTGGTAGTGATTGAATAATTTTATTTCGGCTCACCTGCAATTCATCAGCTAGCTTCATCACCGTTGATGTGGATTTAAGTAGAAGTTCAATTGCGATTAAACAAGGAAAATTAATATTAATATCTTCACGCTCTATCATCGCAAGCAATGATTTTTTATCTTGTTCATTTCCTTCAATCCACATACCACCTATTCGGTTTTTAATTAATTCCAAACCTTGCTTTTTCAGATGATATTCAATCTCAGTTAAGTCATAGTTAATGGCTCGTGTACTGACTCTATAAACATCACTCAAATAACGAGAAGTTATCTTATCTTCACCTGCAAGAATTCGCTTAGTAATTTGAAGCTGTCTTTTTGTTAAGTTCAACACTTTGCTCTTCCCTTTCCTTTTTGAGTTCCATCTTATATCGCACTTATCATTATAGCGTTTCCAGCATCAAAAATCTACACCTTTTCACTTCCACTTTTGTGAAACAAAATAATATTTATGAAATTCTAGGTTCTCTTTCTCGTGATATTTTGCAAAATGTGATAGCTTTAACAAACAAAAAAGAGTTGACACGTCATAATTGATGATTTTTCAATTATTTTGTGTCAACCCCTCTTAGGTTTAAACCCCTGTCGCAAATTTTTTAACAACCTTGTCAATATTTTTCTTTGTTTCTTCTGGAATCATATACCATCCTCTTTGCTCCATTGCATCAAAGACTTCCTTCTGTAAGAGCAAATGCTCTGATAATACTTGTTTAAAGGTTGCATTGACTTTCGGACAAGATGCTTCAACAGCAGCATGCATATATAAATCACATGCACCCTTTAATAAAGACAGCATATTATTCATAATTAATTCATCATTCATCACTATTTACCCCCTTTTTCCACAGCAGTCACTAAAGTATAAATGTTGGCAAACATCTTCTGATTTTTTTTGCCAACCTTTTCAATCAACTTTTTTAACTCTGCATCTTTTACTTGGGTTTTAGCGTGGTCACATTTTTGTTTCATAAATTTAATGTGCGCCAATGCGTCTTCCACATATAACAATTCTTTTGGACTCATATTTTTTCCACCTTTCTAATTTTTTCAATCTTAGTATGAGCCATTATTTTTATTCTAAACAAAAAACTTTCGAATTTCGATCGAAAGTTTTAAATTTCAAATTTTATTAAGGCAGAATTACTTATATCTATTCATTAACCAAGTCACACACACATTATCTACATTCGTTTATAGCACTATACACAGTATTTTCAATGTTTTGTAGTAAAACGAATTTACAAGTATAGTTGTATATTCATTTAAAAAGGGAACAAATTAGGGAACAAATTTTTTTAAACTAATAAATTAATATTGCCAGTCAAATCGTAAGAGTGATGATTAGAGATTGCTAATTGCAGTCTTTTTTCTTATGCAATGAAAAAGCCGATAAAATTTTCATCGACTCTCGTTCATATCGTTTTATTTGTAGTTTCGATTTTGGCTTGGCTTTTTTCTAGTTGATCCTCAAGCGTTCGCTTTAGTTCTTTGATGTCAGGTAAATAAAGTTGATATTTAGAAACAAACAAATTAGAATCAATGCCATAAGTTGCATATTCGATTGCAGTATCGTTTTTGTCAGCCCCGAGTACAATACCGATTGGTGGGTTATCATCTTCGTTATTCTTATCCAATGCAAAATAACCGAGGTACATATTCATTTGTCCGACATCTTGGTGTTTAACTTTTCCAAGCTTCAAATCAATGACAACATAGCATTTTAGTATAACATGGTAAAAGACTAAATCTGCAAAGTGATCATCATTATCGATGGTCATGCGATACTGGCGACCGATAAAAGCAAATCCTCTGCCCAGTTCAAGTAAAAATTCTTCTAAATGCTTGACAAGTTCATTTTCCAGTTGACTTTCTGAGTAGCTTTGTTCTGGAAGATTTAGAAATTCAAGAACATAGGAACTTTTGATAATATCATTGGGTTTTTGAATATCATTACCAGCTTTTGCTAATGCTAATAATTCATCTTTATCCTTTGCAAGTGCAAGTCGATAGAAAAGTCCAGAATTTTTTTGTCTTTTCAATTCCCGAATGCTCCAATTATTATTTTCAATTTCTTTGATATAAAAATTTCGTTCTAATTCATCATCTACGCTTAAAATTTCCACATAATGTGACCAACTCAATTGTCCAGACAGTGTCTGGACAATTGGAAATTTTAAATAAAGAAGCCTCATATTAGCTAGATTACTCCGAGAAAATCCCTTACCTAAAAGATTTGTTAAATCTTTTTGAAGAAAGTTAAGCAATTTTGAGCCATAAGCTGAATTTGCTTTTCCGTTTTGTTCAAACTCAACGATGTATTGACCAATAAGCCAATAGGTTTGAATAAGCTCTGTATTAATTGATTTGGCAATTTGCCCACGAGCATGAGAAGTGACTTCGGAAATTTTGTCTATTAAATTGATGTATTGCTCATCTCGATTGGGTATTTGTAATTCTTTTTTTTCAAGCATTTGTATTCACCTCTACTTCAATGTTTTTATGACTTTGTGTAAAAAGCTTAGAATAAATTTATTTGTTTTAGTTTTGTTACCTTACATCATCATGCCATAACATTTATTTAACTCCACATTATTAAAGTCATAACCTTCTGATAGTACTTGCTTCATATAGTGTTCACAAATTTCTCGTAAAGCATCAGAGTCTTTCAAGTCTATCAACAGTGATTTAAATCTCTCTGTTAATTCATCAAGCAGGAACTGGCGACATTCACAATCATCTGAGTTTTCAATAACCCTAGAATAATCCCACAGCCTATGTATTACTTCTAGAAAAACTTTGTTTTCAACTGGCTCAGCTTCGATTTCGTATGCTTCATCAAAATATTTAAGATGAACATCTTCTATTTGCCAAGGTGTCCACCAGTTAAGAGCATTGATTTCATCAATATCCGTTGCAGAAAAATCTATTTTTTCGAGATTATGATTATAAATTTTCACTGCATTTTTCAATTTACCTGTGTCCGTTTCAAACATGATAATAGTATTATCTACACCAAGTGCTACTAGACCTGATAAGAGATATACCAACAAGCCCATCCCCATCTCATCTTGAATGTCTAACCCACGAACTACCAATGGCAATTCATAGAGTGTGCCACAATCCCTTAAGTCATTCGGTATGAAAATATCAAATGGATTGCATACTGCCCCATCAAATTCTTTGAAATTTTCTTCAAAACGTTCTTTAATACGTTTCATTCGATCACTTTTTTCATTCTGATACCATTTTGTAATTAGCACTTTGTTGGCAACTCTAGATTGAGTATTTTCTCTATAATAGGAACTCGTCATCAAAAGGCGATCCAGAATCTGGATTTCTTTACTTGCTAATTCTGCGATTTCTTTCGTCCAATAGCCTAATCTCTTGTATATAATTTCCAATTCTTCTTGCGTATGCTTCAATTCAATTTTAGCATGACGCAAATTAATTAAGGCTAAGTTGCTCTCTTTTTCATTTCTAGTAAATAAGCCAGCAAATTGACTCATGTAGTTATTAACTGATGTAAAGTAACCTTTTCCCTTGCTATTGAAATTTTGAATTATATCGTTAATGTCATCTTTCTCTTCAAAGGGTCTATCTTCACTCGGGAATAAATAATCATGAAGCAATCTTGATTGTAGATTTTCGACCAATTTTTTAAAATCTTCCCAAGAAGAATTAGAAACTCGTTTATTATTTAATTTAAACTCCAAAATCTTAATTGTCTTCTCGTAAAAGGTCACAATATCTTTACGCATCTCAAACCAGTAATTTAACCAATCATAAGCAGTTTCCGCTTCATAATTAGAATAGATGGTTTTATTCCACAGCTCCACGAAAAACTTTCTGTAGCTCAGGAACAATGCTTCTTTTTCTGGTGTTTTTTGTGATTCATCATGTTGGTTCAAAAATTCTAATCCAGCAATTTCTGGCTTTATAACTTGTGCAGAATAATGGTTGTATATAGGTAATAACTTTCCTACCATTTCAAGTCTATTCCAACTTTGTAAGTTTAAGCCATCAGAAGTGTTAGTATCCTCTAAATATTCAATATGGATAGCATCTTCATGCTCATGTACCAACAATGATTTTGTTTTAACTTTTATATATCGGATAATGTCATCTTGATTCCGATCAATAAATTCCAAACAGCTTTCTTCATCACTCAGATACCAGCTCATCATCAAGTCCGAAACTTCATCTATCTCCCACTCATCACGATCATTCCATATTTGAGTGAACTTTGATTCATCAATGATACCAAAGTTACTATTGATATTAACCATCCAATAGCTCAATTTGGAAAGGAACAATTTATTCAATCTTAAGCTTTGCTTTTGAAGATGGTTAAATAAATAATGAGTATAAATATAGTAGTCAGTGGCTGGCATTTCAAAAGCTGGCATTTCTTTTAATTGTTGCGAGGCATACAAAAGATTTTTATTATTAGGCTGAATTTTTAATAGATCTGTTATCGTAGTGACTTTAATGGAGAATTTTTCTAATTTTGAATACGGATTCAATTCCACTATAAAGGGAAATAGTGCTCGTCTCCTGTTAATCTCATCAAAAACGAGTTTATTTTCTCCATAATATTTCAGAACAGATCCACTGTATAACCCTTTAATAGCATTAACGTAATACTCATAACTTTTATTTGATGTGTCTTTTATCAACTCACTAAAAAACTCTTCTTTATCTCCATCAATGTACGCAGGAATGTGAGAATACAGCTTGGATAAATAGCTCACTTCAACTACTTTGAGGAGATCCAAAATTGTCTGCTCATGTGAACCAAACTTATCGATTAAGTTTAAAATATGTTGTGAACGTACTGGGTGTAATCCAGTAACATACCGCTTATTCTTAGTGTAGCTAATCAGGAATTCATTTTCTATGCTTTGCAGTAATTGACTAACATCTGTTGTCTGATTGTTGTAAAGTAGCTTCCCGATGTTGTCAGCAGCTAATGGGATTCCCATTACATCTGCAAAACATATACTTCGTAATAACTTAAGTAGCTCAAATCTAATGGAATCTTCTATTTGTCCACCTATTGTCTTCATTTGACTTTCTAATCGTGTCTCTAACATCTCGCCGTGTGTTAGTAAATAAACGTACTCAATTAACAACCCTTGTTTACTCACTTTCTCCCACGAACGTTGCCAACTTGTATTTGTTAGGGTTGAATGAAGTCTTTTATTCGTTTTCAACTCCAAGTATAGTAACTTAGCTTGTTCCGCATCCATCTTGATGTCTAGTAATTGCATACTTCGCAATTTACTTTGATCTCCAGCATATAAATACCAATCATCTTCACGTGTCGTTGCTAAAATTTTGTATCCTACTCCAATTGATTGATAAAGTTGTTGTACTAACGTTCCCCATGCCTTTAAATGAACGTCTAAATTATCAATTAGTATAAGTGGTCTTTGTCCGATTTTAATTCTGGATTTAACAAAATCTACAATATGGCTTGTGTCTCTTTCTTCCGCACACCATGTAAGTTGATATGTGGTATACAGCTCATTTAAATTATGAGAAACTTGCCATGCTAGCGTCGTCTTTCCTTGACCACTTGATGACTTGATCACAGTTATGGTATTTTCAGATAATGATTTTTCTATCTCGCTTTCCTGCTTAAGCCTTCTAATTGGAAGCCCAGCGACGATATCTGTATACTCTGCCTTTTTACCCTCATAAAAATCTGCGCTATCAATCTCTGCTGTAGTATTAAAATTTATTTCTTTAATCCATTTAAAAGCTGGATTAGTAGCCCCTTGATTAATAAGATCTTTAACTTCGAGTATATAGGATTGAAGTTCATTTAAACTACTGCTTTCTCTATTTTTCATTTTTTGCAAACAGTAATGGTATAATGATATGGCATATAGCTTTTCGTTTCCACTTGAAATATCAAATTTTTCAATCAAAAGCTTTTCTATGTCTAGCTCCAAATTATGATTTTCTATTTTCTCAAACTTTAATTGTTTTAAGAAATTTTCAGCAACAAAACCATTCCAATCCCAATCAGGGTTATTTTTCTGAATTTTAGAGAACTGAGTAGTCCAATGATTTAGTGTTTTTTCGTCTAACTCCTGTGCAATCAGTTTAGAAAATGCTCCGCCAGAAACCGGAAAGTCATACGCCAAAGTGAAGTAGCGATTTTCGTTATCTTTATCATTTAAATAAACTTCAAGGTAGTTTTTTAAAATGTCAGGCATAAAGCTAGCATCCTGTTTACTTTTCGACTTTTTCACTTGAATGTGCTCACTCGTCAACTCATTCGAAAATTTGTATATATCAATATCTTCAATACCCTCGAACTTAATTTCTACATTGTCATGTTCGGAAAATTTCAAAAGTATGTAACAGGATACCAAGCATTGATGAAGGTAACCGTCCATACCGATTGCACCACCAACTCTAGTTTCTTCAATTTCTTGAATAGTTTTTGCTTTTGAATTTTTCTTCTTGTTTTTTCTTTTTGCCATATCAATTAGCTCCTAATTTTATCTTAAATCATTTATAGCCATAAATTTTTAATCCATTTTCATCAAAATCATAGGTAAACTTCCCTAAGTTATCTATGATTTTTTTCAACGTCAAAATATCACGCTCAACAAATCGTGACTGTAGCTCCAAATGGTAGCTCCCTTCTTTTTCATAAACCGTTGTAGCATAAATCCATTCAATTTCCTTAAAATATACTGGACCACCATCTCTATCTCTAGTGCCGTTTTTTGTTGAATTAATGCCTTTATTTAAACCCTGTGTGAATAGTTGCTCACTTCCCAAATATTTTATTACGACAGGGAAGGGAAGTGCTTCGTTTATTTCAATGGCTTCAAATAACTCTCGCCATTTGGTATTATTCATACAGCTAACCTTAGCCTGCTTCAGTCTCTCAATCTTTTTTTGATGTTTTTCCCAAGTCTCTGTGGTCATAATATTCATCTCTCCAGTAGTTTGTTTACTTATTTATCTTCAACATACTCCATTACATCGCTAACTTTACATTCAAGGATTCTACATAAATTATCTATTGTGTTTGTGCTGACACTATTTCCATTTTTCATTGAGTAGTAAATGGAGCTTGAAAATCCCGCTTTAAATAATTTATAAGTCGTAATATTTTTCTCTTTCATCGTCCGAAAGAGTGGTTCATAACTAATCATAAGAAGTCCTCCAGATAAAATAAATTTATATTATCTATTATAAACCTATATCCTGATATTGACTATTTGCTGATATCAGTGTATAATAGTTTTTATATAGTCTGATATCATACTATAATTTGGTGACAAAAAAAATTAGGAGGAACTTACATGACAACCATTGATTTAAAAGTTCTTAGTCAAATCATACTTGATGGTATTTTTAATCAAGAACTAGACAAGGAGATCAGAATAGACATTTTGGATAATGTACCAGAAGAACACTACGAAGTTGCTTGTGGGGTGTTCAATGATGCACGTCCAATATATTTTGACTTAGGCTTCATCAACAATAGCTACACCGAAGAAAAAGACATTCAAGCAAGAAAAGAGATAGTGGAACATATCCACTACAAGTATTACCACACTGCTAGTAAGGTGTTTGATTTAACTCGTGAAGCCTATTTTGATCTAGGCTTTGAATTGCGGAGACTTTTGAGGGGGTATTGATGTGACAATAAAATCAGAGTTAATAAATGTCTTACATGATACTGTGAAATTATGCGCTCCACATCTTCATTTTTCTCTAGCTGAAAGTGGTGATGTTTCGATTCACCATCGTTCGGGAAATGTAAATCTACCACATTCACATCTATCTATTAAAAGGTATAAACAACTTATTAAATTCCTTGAAGAACATACGATATTTGAAACTCCCCTCAAAGTTTATGAGCAGTTCGGCATGAGAGATGGCATATTAAAAATTTTTGAGCCTGATATTATTTTTGTATGCCACGTATCAATCTTACTAGTGAAACACGAAAAATTCAAAAGTTTAGTCTTGTATGTTAAAAACCCACCAGTACCGAAATGCCAAAAAGAAATAAAAAGGCAAGCTGAAATTCTGGCTGTTCGTCCTACTCCCAATCAATTAAGTATCAAATAAACATTTAAACAGGAGCGTGTCCCCATCATGAAAGAATTAAGAGAAGCGATACAGAGCCAAGCCTATTTAGAAAGCCCACATGGACAGCTATTTCCCGCCGAAGCTATTTTCTTTACAATCGTCAACAGGAAGAACTAGAAGAAGCGGAAAGCCCCTTGGGAGAAATCGGCAGAATGTACCAATCAAAGTTAGAAAATGAAAATCCAGATGTTGCCATACAACAAAAATTTGAGGGAATATTTTATCGCACTGCTAAGGATAAAGAAGATCAAGCACTAGAAAAAATTGACACCCTTTATATGAAGCTACTAGATGAAAATCAAGCACCAGAATCAGGACTAGAACGGATTCAACATTTCCAAACGCTGCATCAACAGGTAAAAGAAATCGTTCTAGCGGAATATCGTTAAATGATGATTAGGACTCGTTTGAGTTCTTTTTTAATATATGATTATGCAAAAAGACTTAGCGTTTTTTCATCACTAAGTCCTCTGCTTGCTTTTTTATTTAGTTGTATTTCTAAAATTCATACTCCAAGAACAAATTGATTTTCAATTCAAAATCATTGCTCCCGCTTCCATGCTTAAAAGCAAAGTTCTCTTCTAGTGAAGTGTTAAATATTGATTGAAGTTGAGATGCAGTTTTTCTTTGTGGCTCATTTAATAATGATAGTGAGACATGGAGTTCATCAATTGAAAGCCGCTCCATGTAGCTCATCCACATTCTAATGATTCCAACCACCCAGTCTGACAGTTGAATCAATCTGCAAGTTTTAGAATTTACAAATTGATAGTTTTGTACTTTCTTCCCCTTGATTTTAATTGAGGGTATTTGATTTATATATGCTTCAATCGTTTCCTCCTGATCAAATGTATGGGTTCCATTAATAAACGTTATAATGCGATTCGTATAAGATCCAGAATAACTTTCAATCGTAACCAAATCGTTATTATTTTGTAGAAAAGCTAATTCCTTATGCTTATAACTTTTTAGCGATTGTCTCAAATATTCCAAATAAAAATCATCGTCATTACCAACATTTTCAATTCCTGATACAATATCAGAAACAAATGATTTTTGATCAGTAATATTGGGATAGTTATGCTGGTATAAAACACCTAAAAAATAGGCTTTATCCTTCTTTACACACTCGTAAAGAGTATTTTTCAAAGTCTTAGGAAAAAGATGGGATTCATCCATTGAATCAACAATATCAACCAAGCTAAAGTACAAATTATCTTGGTAAGAATAATGAATCCAACAATTGTGTTTCTCCAACCATTCAACAAAAATCTGAACACTTTTCTTTGAAAGTAATTCTATGAAGCTTTTCGATTTCCGCTTTATAAATTTGAATTTTACTTCCGCTAGGTTTTTCGGTACACACAAATCGTTATATAACCCGTCTAACGATTCATTTGTAATTTCATTTTCTTTGTCAAATACCACTCCACCCAAAATAAAATAGGCTGAATCATCATCATTGAAGCCATCTTCTGTTAGCTTAAACATTCTCGTATTGTTAGTCTCATCATAATAAAATTGATATTTTTTATCCGTTTTGATTAAGCCATTCATTATGACATTGCTCTCGTGCATCTTATCCCAATTCATTATATTTCTCCTTAATCGTGTTTATTCATTAAACATGTAATGATCATCATTCTGATGCTTAGATAAAATTAAGAATATAATCATCAAAAAATTTAATTGCCTTGTCATACATATCATCATCAAAGATAGCTTCGATTGACGGCATCACATACGATTCATTTTCACGCTCTTCATACCCAGCATTCGTAAATTGAATTTCATAATTTTTGATCCTAACACCATCATGTTCTAAGATCATGTACATGTAACTATAATCTTCATAACCATCATTAATGAAAGTGGAACAGTAAAATTTCAAAGTGCTCTTACTTGTGCTATTTTTCAAAGCAAACACTTCATATTCACTTTCGGAATTTTCAAGATCATCAAAATCAGACAAATCAAGGTGATGATGATTTAGTTGGATATTTTCCACACTCTCAAAAAAGGATAAATATTTCTTTTGAAATTCTTCTAAAATTTCTGATTCACTATAACGAATGTGATCTGTATCTATATCTCGTTGTTTTTGAACTAACCTATTAAAGAAATCATCTTCGTATCCTTTGATTATATTTTCCATAAATTTTCTTTCGAGTGATGGATTATTTTTATGAAATTTTTCCAGCGCATTTTGAATAGTGTTTTGAAAATTTAAAACACTATTTTTGATTGTTAAATAAGCTTGAAAATCTAGTAATTTATTATGGGCAACATGATTGCGATTCGTATTGAAGTCGTTAAATTTTTCAATAAAATTTTCATCTATATATTGAAAAAATACTTCTTTTAAATTAAATTCAATCGTTGGTAATTTAGCTTTAAAACGATTCAAAATTTCAAGTTCCTCATTAGTTGCCTCATAATTTTCTATCACTTGATTAATTTGTTTAATTGTATTAGTATCAACTGCTTTTCTTTGAAGTGTCATAATTTTTAGTAAATCGCCGATATTCAACAATTGTAGCTTTTCGTGAATATGCCTAAATTTGGGTGACAATTGCCTAAACTCTGTTGCTTTGTCAATTCGTTCTTTATCAGTTAGTTCTTCGTCAACTGCATTCTGTTTTCCGTTTCCAGACATTTTTAAAAATGCATTTCTAGTATTTTCAGGAAGCTTGTTCCACCATTCAAATCCGAATTGACTTATCATAACAAGTTCTACAAATTGTCTACTCAAATTTTCATTTTCATGAATTAACGGATATAACACTTCGGATAAAGATTGGGATTCTCTATCATAAAGCCAGAAACACTTTGAAAAGCGCTTGTTCAATGCTCTAGACAATTTGATTTTAATTTTTTCTAAAGTGCTAGGTTCTTCAGGAATTGCATTAAATATAAAATTCGCTAAAAGTATCTCTACAGATAGAATGCTTTGATTATTAAAACTCTCAAAGTTAAATTTAATTTCAATAGTAGAATTTTTGTTATCCCCGCAGTTAAACTCGCCAATGTAAGTAATTCCCGTTCTAAATACCTCCTGTTCATCAACGTTAGGAATAGGTATCATTCTAGAAACCCTACTCGTTAAATCTTCCCAAACTTCATCATCCATTTCACTTCTTGGCCACCCATTCACGCCAGATTTTTTAATCATCAAATTTTCTTTATAAAATTCATCGACTACATTTTCGATAAACTTCATGACTTCCTCTTTAGTGTCAACTTTTCTAGATTTAAAATCTACCATATAAAATTTTGCATAACTTATCATCAAATCAGCTCCGATTAATGTTGGAATTCCACAGTATAGTTAGTATTCATTATACCACGAATCCCCTCTCATTTACAAGATGAAAACAACGTTGTTTCACAAACTTTGTTCCCACCTAGCACGCTGAATATCACGTTCTAGCTTGTGGCGTTCTTGCTCGATTTTATATTGCTCAAAATCATCATCAACTAAGCGTTCCATTTTCTTTAATTGGCATTGACCTTTACTAAAAGTGCGTTCAAGATTTACAGTCGACCTGTGGCTAAAATTACCACTTGCTTTAGAAACAATTTCTTTGCTCTTATCTTTTGTGTTGCTACTTTTTCGCATTTCTTCAAGGATTGAATTACCCAGTCGATAATAGACACCATTAGGTATTCCGTGCATTCGTCCTTCATAAAAGGAAGATTGACTATCCGATAGCTCACCGAACATTTTTTGACGGTGTTCGTTTTCTTCAAGTGCTAACCTTTTGTAGCGGTTAAACTCGGGATTGCTACGCATTAATTCATCAATTAAATCTTGCATCACCCCACGAGCGGAATCTGATAAGTTTTTGCTGTTCCATTGCCTTTTGTCATCTGGTAATAGATACTCCAATCTGCATAGAAGTACCAATGCCTGTTCATTTGCTGTATGATGAAACTCATTCTTAACACTTTGTCGCATCGTATTTCGTAAGTCTGATATTTGCATTAGTTTATCAGTGCGATCAAATATATGATTGGCAAACACTGACTTCATGGCTTGTAGGGTGGAATCCTTTCGCATTCCACGTGCTTGCAACTCCCCTTGAAATTCAATCATTCGTCGGGTGTTCTTTTCTTCAACGGTGGCATAATGTATGTGGAAGTTTTTCGTGTTATAATGAATTTCGCCGACGGTGATCCCTGTCATATTAAATCCTTCACGCTTGTACATTTCTCGGAACATTTTCCGTGACGCTTCAATCAAAGGTTCTCGGTTAAGCTCATTCGTATAAGGGTTATAAACACCCGCAAGGATTAAAGCTTCGGTGGAAAAAGAAATAATGTCTCGGTACATCACTGAACCATTTTCTTGGGCTTGCTGAAACTTCTTCTTGCACGATTTAATGTCATCGCTACTTAAATCATCGTTATAGAAGTCAAACATACCTGTCTGCAATTCTTCCTTTAAATCAGTCTGAAATGTTGAGTTTATCATGCCTTTTAAAGCTTGTTCAATGTCATTATTTTCATATTTTTTAAGCAGTTCTAAACTTTTAACTTCATCAAGTGATAATTTCTCTTTTTTCTCAAGGGCAGTTTTTCGTTTCATGTAATCAAGATATTTAAAGTATTGTTCTTGGCTAATATTCAACTTGGAATTTTCAAATTCATAATGACCATCTTTCGCTTTTGTTTTCGTATCGGTTGCCTTAACTTCTTCTCTGGTGAGGTAATCAATAAAGCCCTCATACTGCAATGTCTGATTAACTCTAAAATCTGCTTTTAAAATGAAATACGGTGATTTAACGGTTCTCATATTTACTCACCTATTTTGACAGGTTCAAAATCAAATATTTTATTAAACTCTGCGTCAAATTTCTCACGTTCTAATTGTTCTAAATAAGATTGATCAAAAGGTTTAGATGTTGTTTCCATTTTATCTTTAAACTCCGCTGGCATAACTGGACGATCACCATGA
>Ga0131853_10001187_pt1 | contig 47117 bp, 38 predicted proteins | sample TergutLab28metaG_FD_92764 | JGI IMG/M metagenome (GOLD analysis project Ga0131853, IMG submission 92764) | Labiotermes labralis P1 segment gut microbial communities from Petit-Saut dam, French Guiana - Lab288 P1 (version 2) (version 2) | ecosystem: Host-associated > Arthropoda: Insects >... | reverse complement strand
TGGTGTAGCTCAGTTGGTAGAGCAGCTGATTTGTAATCAGCAGGTCGGGGGTTCAAGTCCGTCCACCAGCTCCATATGGGGGAGTTCCCGAGTGGCCAAAGGGGGCAGACTGTAAATCTGTTGCGTCTCGCTTCGATGGTTCGAATCCGTCCTCCCCCACCATAGAGATTCACATGATCTTATCATGTGAATCTTTTTTATTTTGTGGGTATGCCGTATGGAAAAAAACCTTGCTTTATACGACCAGCTTCAGGCCTATGCGAGGCGCGAGATTTGTTCTATGCATATGCCAGGACACAAACGACGAGCGGCACACAGCCCGCTCTTGCCGTGGCAGCTTGACATTACCGAAATTGACGGTTTCGACGACCTCCACGCGCCCGATGGCATTTTACGGGATGCCCAGATGCGAGCCGCGCGACTCTGGGGGAGCGACGAGGCTTATTTTCTCATCAACGGATCGAGCGGCGGGATTTTGGCGGGGGTTTACGCCTCTGTGAGTCCGGGGGACCGGATTTTGCTGGCGCGGAATTGCCATAAGTCTGTCTACCACGCCGTGGAACTAATGGGGCTTCACCCGGTCTATTTGGAGCCGGCGATTGTGGCGGGTGCCGGGATCGCAGGGAGCGTGACCGCGGAGGCGGTGGCGCGGGCGTTGGAGGCTTATCCGGATATTCGACTAGTGGTGCTTACGTCGCCAACGTATGAGGGTGTACTCAGTGATGTGGGGGCGATTGCGGCGGTTCTGCATAATCGTGATATCCCGTTGTTTGTGGACGAGGCGCATGGAGCGCATTTGGGGTTGAGTTCCCATTTTCCGCCGTCAGCGGTGCATCAGGGGGCAGATTTGGTGGTGCAGAGCTTGCACAAGACCTTGCCGAGCCTGACGCAGACGGCGGTTTTGCATCGAGCCGGGGAGCGGGTTTCGCCGGCGAGACTGCGGCATGCGCTGGGGGTGTTTCAGAGCACGAGCCCCTCCTATCCGCTCCTAGCGTCGATGGACGGATGTGTGACGTACCTGGAGGAGCAGGGGGAGGGGCTGTTTGACGCTTGGCGGCAGCGGCTGGATCGGTTTTACGAGGAAATGCGGGACTTGCGGCATCTGAAGTTGCTTCGCAGAGAGCTCGACTCTCACCATATCTACACCCACGATCCGGGAAAACTGGTTATCCTCTGCGGCGGTACCAGTCTGACCGGGACTGCGCTGATGGATGCGCTCCGGGCAGAGTTCGGGATCGAATTGGAAATGGCGCTGGATGGCTATGCGATTGCGATGACCAGTCCGCAGAGCACGGATGGAGAGTGTGCCCGGTTGGGCGAGGCGCTCCGACGTCAGGACAGCATTGCGGAGGCCGTACCTGAGCGGGGATCTGTCGCTTTGCCGTCTATGCCGGAGCAGATGATGCTTGCCGGGGAAGCGATGCGGCTCCCGGGTCGGCAAGTGGGCTTTGCGGAGAGTGTGGGGCAGATTGCGCGGGGCTATGTATGGGCCTATCCGCCAGGGGTGCCGTTGGTAACGCCAGGGGTGCGGATTACGACGGAGATTGCCGTGTGTTTGAGCGAACTGGAAGCGAGCGGGGTGGTTTTGAAGCGTACCTTTGAGGCGCCAGAGGGCCAGATTGAGATTGTTGACAATCGCTGAGTTTTTCGGTACAATGATGGGTAGAAATCGAAGCGAGGTGACCATCATGGAGAGAATCCAAACCATCACAACGGGCAGCTTGGCCCAAAGCGTAGCGACCGGCGGCTGCGGCGAGTGCCCCACCTCCTGCCAATCTGCCTGCAAGACTTCCTGCGGCGTGATTAACCAGCCATGCGAGGGACAGAAGTAGCACAGGGATAGACAAATAACCGCCTCCGCAGTTGCGGCAGGCGGTTATTTTTTGGGTGCGTGGCAGCATGCGGGCGAACTGTGTTCGCCCGCTCTATATACGAAGGATACGGCATGGCAAGGAGAAAATGTATGATACATCAATATAAACTGGCGGGGCGGAACATTGTCGTCGATACGAGCAGCGGGGCGATTCATCAGGTGGACAACCTCGTGTTTGACGCGATTGCGAGGTATGAGGCGAAGTCGTCTGACGGCCTTGCGACGGAACTTGCGGCTTCTTATCCGGAAGTAGCTGAGACGGAGATTGTCGCCGTGATGGAGGCGATTGCGGGCCTCCAAACGGCGGGACAGTTGTTTGCGCCGGATGCGCCGTATCGCGCGTTGGCGGGGACGGCGAAACGGTCCGGCGAGGTAAAGGCGCTTTGTTTGCATGTGGCGCATACGTGCAATCTTGCCTGTGACTACTGCTTTGCCCGGGAGGGGCAGTATCACGGAGATCGGGCGCTAATGTCCTTTGAGGTTGGCAAGCAGGCCCTCGATTTTCTGCTGGAAAATTCCGGCGATCGGCGGAATTTGGAGGTGGACTTTTTCGGCGGGGAGCCGCTGCTCAACTGGGCTGTGGTGAAGGCGTTGGTGGCGTATGGGCGCAGCCGGGAAGCGGCACTGAATAAGCGGTGTCGGTTTACATTGACCACCAACGGGATGCTGCTCCAGGAGGAGATGATGGAGTTCCTGAATCGCGAGATGGAGACGGTTGTGCTCAGCCTCGACGGACGCAAAGAGGTGCATGATCGCCTGCGGCGGACGCCTGCTGGGGCCGGGAGTTATGATACGGTGGTGCCGAAATTCCAGGAACTTGTCCGGCGGCGCGGGGGTAAGGGGTATTATATCCGTGGGACCTACACGCGGCGGAACCTCGATTTTGTGGAGGACATTCTGCATATGGCGGACCTCGGGTTTACGGAGCTCTCGTTGGAGCCCGCTGTCGGCCCGCCGGGGGATTTGTATGCGCCGGGGGAAGCGGATTTACCGGTGATTTTTGCGCAATATGAGCGTCTCGCCGCTGAGATGAAGGCGAGGCAGGGGACGGACAAGGCGTTCCGCTTCTATCACTACACCATAGACCTAGACCGCGGCCCTTGCGTCCACAAGCGGCTGCTCGGCTGCGGCTCCGGGACGGAGTATTTGGCGGTGACACCTTGGGGTGAGCTGTTTCCGTGCCATCAGTTTGTGGGCGAGGACGCATATTCCATGGGCGATGTCTGGCAGGGTGTGACGAACATGGCCGCGCGAGACGAATTGGCGGGGCTTTCCGTCTACAATCGGCCGGATTGTGACGATTGCTGGGCGCGTCTTTATTGTGGGGGCGGATGTTCAGCGAATGCGCGGCATGTTTCCGGCAGTGTCCGGGGGGTGGATCCTGTGGGGTGTGCGATGTTCAAGAAGCGGCTGGAGTGTGCGATATTGCTGAGGGCTCTATAAAAGGGTTTTTGTTTTTCTAGATTGTTCTATTTTTTACTGAGCCTGCGGCTCGCAATGCTCGTTGCGCTGAGGCGCCTTACTTTTTTTGCTATCGCACAAAAAAAGTAAGCAAAAAAATGCGACCCGAGGGCTTCGCCCCCGGGACCCCCATTTGACTTTTGGTTTATGGGCACAAAAGTCATGTGGTTCCGCCTGCCGGCGGAGGTTGGGCCGCTTTCGGGCATACACGTTCTTGTGCGGTGCGCTAGACGAATGTGCGGTGCGCGCCCGTAAGCGGATTCCCTTCCGCCGGGCGAGGCGGAAGACAAGCGTTTGGTGCGCTGTGTATTACAGTCAAAAGGAAGAGTTTTTCAAGAGAAACCATATGGTTTCTCTTGAATTGTTTTTTGCCTCCTTTTTGCCAACGCAAAAAGGAGGGCGCCTTCGGCGACACAACGCAATAGGCCTACCAGCCAGGGTGGAAATATCCCTATGGCAAAGAAATAAGAGAAGCCCAGTTGCTCTGCAACAAAAATCATGGTATTATAAAGGATAATACAAAAATCAAAAGGAGGCCCCTGCCAATGGCTTTTTATTACGACTCTCCGTCTCGCACCTTTAGTGAGTATCTCTTGGTGCCTGGTTATTCGTCGGCGGAGTGTGTGCCGGATAAGGTTTCGCTGAAAACGGCGGTTACGCGCTATCGGGCGGGAGAGGAACCGGCGATTGTGATGAATATCCCGCTGGTTTCGGCTGTGATGCAGTCTGTCTCGGATGATAGAATGGCGGTCGCGCTGGCGAAAGAGGGCGGGATTGCCTTTTTGTACGGATCGCAGGCGATTGAGGATCAAGCGGAGATGGTTCGGCGCGTGAAGCGGCACAAGGCGGGTTTTGTCGCGTCTGACTCCAACGTGCGGCCGGATCAGACGATGGGAGATTTGCTTGCGCTCAAGGAAAAGACGGGGCACGCTACCGTGGCGGTGACGCATGACGGGACGAATACGGGCAAATTTTTGGGACTGGTCACGAGCCGGGATTATCGGCCCAGCCGGATGGACCCGAAGACGCCGGTGTCGGAATTTATGACGCCGTTTGAGAACATCGTCTACGCGGAGGAAGGCGTAAGCCTGAAAGAGGCGAACGATATCATCTGGGAGCATAAGCTCAACGCGCTGCCGGTGATTGATAAGAACCAGCGGTTGGTGGCCTTTGTATTTCGGAAGGACTATGACAGCCATAAGGCGAATCCGCGGGAGTTGCTGGACGCCGCGAAAAGCTATGTCGTCGGCGCGGGGATCAACACGCTGGACTATGCGGAGCGCGTGCCCGCTTTGGTTGAGGCTGGCGCGGACGTCTTGTGCATCGACTCCTCCGAGGGGTTCACGGAATGGCAAAAGCAGACGCTCGGTTTCGTTCGCGCGCGGTATGGCGATGAAGTGAAGGTCGGCGCGGGGAACGTGGTGGACCGGGAGGGATTCCGGTTCCTGGCGGATGCCGGTGCGGACTTCATCAAAGTCGGGATCGGCGGCGGAGCGATCTGCATTACGCGCGAGGCGAAGGGGATCGGCAGAGGCCAGGCTTCGGCGGTGATCGAGGTCGCGGAGGCGCGGGACGAGTATTTCAAAGAGACGGGGATTTATGTGCCCATCTGTTCGGACGGCGGGATTGTCCACGATCATCACATCACCTTGGCCCTTGCGATGGGTGCGGATTTCTGTATGTTGGGCCGGTATTTCGCCCGCTTTGACGAAGCCCCCGGACGGCGGGTTGTAGTCGGCGGAAGCTATATGAAAGAATATTGGGGCGAAGGGTCGAACCGGGCGCGGAACTGGCAACGGTATGACTCCGGCGGCGATAAAAAACTCTCCTTCGAAGAGGGGGTTGACTCCTATGTGCCCTACGCGGGCGCGCTGGCGGATAATGTGGCCTTGTCTCTGGCGAAGGTGAAATCTACGATGTGTAACTGCGGAGCCTTAACGATCCCAGAACTACAGGAAAAAGCGCGGCTGACGTTGGTGTCGTCTGTCTCGATCGTCGAGGGCGGGGCGCATGATGTCGTGTTGAAGAATCAAACGGATGTGGTGCAAGGGTAGGTTTTTGTTTTACTTGCCGTCGCCATAGAGATATTTCTATTTTGGCCTGTGGGCCATGCGCTTCGTGTCGCCGAAGGCGACCTACTTTTTTTGCTTCGCCAAAAAAGGCGATTCAAGAGAAACCGAATGGTTTCTCTTGAAAATCTCTTCCTTTTGACTTTCGTGCACAGCGGACCACAGCGTTACAGCTTCCGCCTCGTCCGGCGGAAGGGAGTGCAGTGCGAAAAGCACCGCACATTTGTCTCATGCACCGCACAGAAACGTGTACGCTCGAAAGCGACAGTCCCTCCGCCGGCAGGCGGAACCACTTGACTTGAACGCGCAAGCGCTAAAAGTCAAATGCGCCTCAGCGCAACGTAGCGCTGGAGCCACATGGCTCAAAGAAACATCTCTATAGAAAAGACACTATGGGAGAGATCACTCGTGGAAGAAACCACCATGCGAGAAAAAACTTGTTTCCTCACCGGACACCGGGACATCCCGCGGGACAAATATCCCGAGGTTCTCGCGAAGTTGGAGCGGGCGGTGGACGGACTCATTGCGCGCGGCGTGGAGTATTTTGGCGTCGGCGGGGCACTGGGTTTTGATATGCTGGCCGCGCTTACGGTGCTCAGAGCGAGGCGGCAGCACCCGGAGGTGAAGCTGATTTTGGTTTTGCCCTGCAAAGATCACGACTTTGGCTGGCCTGGGGAAGATAGAGCGATTTTTGAGCAGATTGTAAGCCAGGTGGACAAGGTGGTCTACACGGCGGAGAAGTATTACGGCGGGTGCATGTATAAGCGCAACCGGCACTTGGCGGAGCAGAGCGGATTTTGCGTTTGCTACTTAGATCGGGTCACCGGCGGGACGGCGTATACGGTGAGTTATGCGAAGAGCCTTGGGGTGCAGATTATCAATCTGGCGGACGAGGTATAAAGAAAAGGTTAGCCCCGAAAGGGGCTAACCTTTTTCATGCGCGGTATGCGTATTAGCTAGCAGCATAAGCCCTAGTGTTTAGTTCTCTAATGCTTCCAGTTCTTTCGCCAGGTCGATTCTGGGGAAAAGGCTTTCGCCTTTTTGGACGGTCACTGTATGCGGGAGCAGGCCAAAGGTGGCGGCGCTGTCCCAGTTGCAGATAGACGGGTCCGCGCCGATTTGCTTCCAGGCCTTTTCGCAGCTCTCCGGGGTGAAGGGGAGGAGGAGGCTGGTGGTGATGCGGATAGTCTCCAGGAGATTATAGAGCACGCGGGCGAGGCGGGTTTTCTGCGCCTCGTCTTTCGCGAGAACCCAGGGGGCGGTTTCATCGATATATTTGTTCGCGCGGGTGGTGACTTTGAAGACTTCCACAAGGGCCTCCTGGAAGGCGAAAACTTCCATCTTCTCTTCATAGAGCGCGCGGAGCGCGGTAGCCATGGAGATGAGGTCATCATCTTCAGGACTGGGGTCCTGCATCTCGGGCAATGTGCCATCGAAATATTTTTCGACCATTGCCACCGTCCGGGATACCAAGTTGCCGAGGTCGTTGGCGAGGTCGGTGTTGATGCGGGTGATGAGGAGCTCGTTGGAGAAGTTGCCGTCCGAGCCGAAGGGGAACTCGCGGAGGAGGAAGTAACGCAGGGCGTCTGTGCCGTAGCGGCTGGCGAGGATGTAGGGGTCGATCACGTTGCCTTTGGATTTGCTCATCTTGCCCCCGTCAAACAGCAGCCAGCCGTGTCCGAAGACTTGTTTTGGGAGCGGCAGATCCAGCGCCATCAGCATGGCGGGCCAGATGATGGAGTGGAAACGCACGATCTCCTTGCCGACGAAATGGACATCGGCGGGCCAGAACTTCTCAAAATCGTGGTATCTGTCGTTTTGGTAGCCGAGGGCGGTGGTGTAGTTGAACAGCGCGTCAATCCAGACGTAGACGACGTGGCCGGGATCAAAGTCTACCGGCACGCCCCAAGTGAAGGAGGTACGGGAGACGCAGAGGTCCGATAGACCGGGCTTGAGGAAGTTGTTGACCATCTCATTTTTCCGGCTCACAGGGAGCAGGAATTCAGGGTGTTCTTCGTAGAGATTGAGGATCTTATCCGTGTATTCGGAGAGGCGGAAGAAGTAGGCCTCTTCCTCGGCGTCTACTACGGGGCGGCTGCAGTCTGGGCAGTTGCCGTCCGTGAGTTGGCTCTCGGTCCAAAAGCTCTCGCAGGGGGTGCAGTATTTGCCCGCGTAGACGGATTTATAGATCGCGCCCCTGTCATAGAGGGCGCGGAAGATTTTTTGGATGGCGGAGACGTGGTAATCATCCGTGGTGCGGATATAGCGGTCATAGGAGATGTTCATGAGTTTCCACAGATCGTAGATGCCGCCTTCGCCTTCGACGATGCGATCGACGAACTCCTTGGGGGTCATACCGGCGCGTTTGGCGTTTTCTTCGATCTTTTGGCCGTGTTCGTCGGTGCCGGTGAGCATCAACACATCGTAACCCCGCATTCGCTTATACCGCGCCATTGCGTCCGTGGCGACGGTGCAATAGGTATGCCCAATATGGAGCTTGTCCGACGGGTAGTAGATGGGGGTGGTGATGTAGTAGGTGTTTTTGCTCATGGCTGTGCCTCCTAAGAAGGGTAGTGTTGGTAGTATACCACTGGGGACGTAGGAGATGCAAGGGCATATGTGCGTGGATAGGGTAATAGGATGGGTACAAAGGCTCCTTTTCCAAAGGCGCTGCCACGGGCATTCCTTCCGCCGAGCCAATCGCTTCGCTCCCCAGGCGTCAGTTATGTCAGCGAAGCGGACTGAGGATTGTCCTTTTTCGGCATTCGCCCGCGTCCAACAAATCCTCCGTCAGGCTTCGCCTGCCACAGGAGGCTTTTAAGGCGGGCGTGATATTTAGCAAACGCAACACAAGGAGGCGCAATATGCAAAAGCAACAGGTATCCGGCATCCGTGTCGCAATGGTCTATATCGGCACCGTAGTCGGAGCCGGATTTGCTACCGGGCAGGAGATTTTGCGGTTTTTTGTGGATTTTGGGTTCGGTGGACTGTGGGGAATAGGGCTGTCTACGGGTCTATTCGTCGGGTATGGCGTGCTGATTATGCGGATTGGGATGGCGGTGGGGGCGCGGTCGCATCGAGATATTCTGCCGGAATTGGGCGGTTTGGTGTTTCAAACGGGAGTGGATGCGTTGATTTTGGTGAGTTTATTTGGGGGCTTTACGGCCATGATCGCGGGGAGTGGGGCATTGTTTGGGCAAGAATTCGGCCTCCATCCGGCCCTTGGGGGAGCGGTTATGGGTTTTTTTACCGCGCTGACGGTGCTCCGGGGGCTTAAGGGTGTCATTCACGCGATTAGTTCGGTGGTGCCGTTTTTATTGGTGTCGGTGGTGGTGATTTGTGTGGGCGTGTTGATGGGGGGAAATCCGATGGAGATTGGAAGCGGACGGCCAATGGCCGCCCCTACAAGAATGATGGGGAATTGGGTGTGGGCGGCGGTTCTATATGGGTCGTATAATATCTTGATGTCGGCGGCGGTGCTGGCGCCCGTGGGGGCGGTGGCGGCGGACCGGCGGGCGGTGCTGCGAGGCGGGGCGCTGGGCGGAATCGGCCTAGGGGCGGCTTCGGTGATGATTTTTTTGGCGCTATCCGTCAGCCAAGCCGAGAGCGGGGGATTTGAGGTGCCGATGTTGTATTTGGCGGGGCAGATATCGCCTATTCTGGGAATTTTGTTTGCGCTGGTGTTATTGGCGGAGATTTATACGACGGCTGTTGGGTCACTGTATGGGTTTTGCGCGCGGCTGCGTGCGGGTGGACAGCAAAACGCCGCCCCGAAGGTCATAATCGGGACGGCGGGCGTAGCGTTTTTGGCGAGTTTGTTTGGATTTTCCAATCTGGTACGGTATTTGTATCCCTTGCAGGGATATGGGGGAATTTTGTTTCTTGCCGCGCTGTTGATCTATGCGGTGCGGGGGCTTAGACGTCGGCGAATATCTGCTCGATGAGGGGGAGCAATGCGGTTTCGTCGATGGTGCGGTCCTCCGGGGCGACTATGAGGAAATCTCCGAGACGGGTGATTTGATAATCGGAATGAGCCTCGACAGTGGCTTGGGAGAGGAAGAGGTGATTGCGGTAGAGCAGCCATCCGTCGCCATCGTCCTCCGGGAGGCGGAAGACGATGGTGAGAGGTGGAGTGCTTTGCAGGGTTAGCGTTGCGTTGAGGAAGTCACGTGCGAACTCGCTTTGTGGGAAGAATAGTGCGGGGAAATAGACTTCGCCGGTGCCGGGTCTTACGAAAGGGGCGAGAGATTGGCGGCTGTCTATGTCGTCCAAGCGGGTACCCAGTGGAAGTGCCGACAGTCCGTGCGTAGACCATTGCCGGACATAGACAGAGGTGCCTAGTCGGAAAATCTGGAGATCAATGAGCATGTCGCGGTTTTCGACGATGCGCTGGCGCTCCTCGGCGGACATATCCGCTCGCTCGTGGAGCAAGGGGCGGAGATTTGCGCCGAGTTGACTGAGTTGGATAAGTTGCGGGTCGAACTCTGAGATGGGGCTGAGGTTGGGTTGCCGAGCGGGCGCGCTGTTTGGCAGGAAGGCGATGACGGCGGAGAGAAGGACGAGTAAGGCGGCTGAGAGAACAAGGAGTTGACGTTTTCTGTTGGCCATTTCTGCACCCCCTTTTCTTGTTATTCTATCAGAATCCCCGGATTTTTGCCACTGTGCAAAAGGGGCTTGACAAAGAGGTCAAAAATGCATACAATGTTTAGGCTGATGATCCCGATGTGCGCCAGTAGCTCAGTAGGATAGAGCAACTGCCTTCTAAGCAGTAGGCCAGGGGTTCGAATCCCTTCTGGCGTGCCAGAGCTCACTACCGGGGATGCTGCGCTTCGTTTCCGGCTTCGGCCTGCGGCCTTTGCCGAAAACTGCGCTGCGCAACCCCGTCGTTCGCTTCCGATTCGGGCGAAGACCCACCCGAATCGGGCAAGGGCGAAGGTCAGGAGCTAAGGGCATCAGGACTTATGTGGTGAGTGTAGCTCAGTTGGTAGAGCACCGGATTGTGGTTCCGGGTGTCGCGGGTTCGAGCCCCGTCATTCACCCCAAAGGTGAAGGTGCCGTTAAGGCACCTTCACCGCAGATACTGGGATGTCGCCAAGTGGTAAGGCACCAGACTTTGACTCTGGCATTTCGAAGGTTCGAACCCTTCCATCCCAGCCAAGCGCGCCGCGCAAGCGGCGCGCTTCCCCAGACCGAAATCCTTCGTGAACAATACCCTTGACCTTTCAACCCCGTCGGAGACTAGGGGGAAGGTCGAAGGGGGACTAGTCCCCCTTCGAAGGTTGCGCGTGAGCGAAGCGAACTTACGAGCGTGTTCACACGCTCGAGTATTCCCCGCAGGGAATACTCGCAACCCAGGATCCAGTAGCTCAGTAGGTAGAGCACCTGACTTTTAATCAGGTTGTCCGGAGTTCGAGCCTCCGCTGGATCACCAAGAAGGAAATTCCCACGCGCTTTGAAACATTCGAGGTGCGTGGGATTTTTTTACGGTGGGGCATGTAACGAAACGTGCACACTTGACAACGAAAGACTACCGTGATAGTATAAACGCATATCTGAAGGAGGGGTTTTGTATGGAAAGAGAACAGATGTTACAGCTGACAGGCTTTCAGCCGGTCGGAGACGTCGGACGCGGGCTGTTGCTTGGGTTTCCGGCGGAGGCAGAGGTTTTGTCCGGGTTCATGAAAGACGGACTGACTCTGCGTCTGTACGGAGACGCGGCGACGGGCAAGCAGATCAAGGCGATGAACAAACAACTGAAAGACGATGCGCGTCTGAACGGGAAAGTGTCCATTGCTGCGGACGCGGAGACGCCCGGCGTTGCGGGTGTGGTCACGATCAGCGCTGCGGGTGAGGGAGATATCAATTCTCTGTATCGCAACGCGATCGACGCGGTGGAGAAACTGTTCCGCGAAGAGGGGATCAATCCGGTGCCGAATTGCCCAATCTGTGAGCAGACCGGTGGTGATACGTTGGTGCATTTCGACGGGCCGCTCTGTGTTGTACATATGACTTGCCTGAGAAACTGGAAAAACGCGCGGGAAGAGGAAGTGGCGCTGAAAGCGCATAATGGGGGCCATATGCGTGGGTTCATCGGTGGCTTCATCGGCGGTGTTGTGGGTGCGGCTCCTGCGTTTATCGCGCTCATGCTGACGAACTACTTTGTCGGGCTGCTGTTTGCGCTCATTCCGTTGGGTACGTTCTACGGCTGGAAACTCGCGGGCGGAAAACTCGACCGGATCACGACGATCTTTGTGGTGCTCTATTCGCTGGTTGTGGGCGTTTTTGTTGAGATTATTGATTCTTGGCTGGTTCTGCGTGAGGCGCTCCCGGCTTTTAATCCAAGCTTGTGGTATACCATACAGGTGTATCTGAACCCTGCGCATCGGTGGCACGATCTGTTTTTCAGACATCTACTGATGGCACTGGGCTTTACGCTACTTGGTATCTTCATCTCCTGGAGCATGATCCGCAAAACGGATAAGCACGAACTCGCTGATAACCAAGCGGCGTTTGACGAGGCGATTCCGCTGAGCCAACTGACACGGGACAGATAAATAAACAGTCATACATGTATAACGCTCCCCCGCGAAAGTGGAGGAGCGTTATTGTTTTTATGTGGTAACAATGTGATGGGCGAACAATAGAATGACTTGAGGTGATGCGCGTGAATGGGTGCGAACTGGCCATTGGCATTACGGCATTGGCGAGCGCCTTTGCCGCGCAAATAGAAGACGACGAAGATTTGAATCTGCTGGCGGCGGCGTTTATGCAGTTTGGGGATAGTCTGGCGACGATTGCGGCCTGGCGGGCCAGGTGCGCGGCATTGGAGGCGAGGCGGGAGGCCGAGGAGAGCGCTGAAGAGGCTGCGGAGGAGAGTGGTGAGGTGGGGGCGGATGAGGAAAAGAGCTAGGGTATTCGACGTAAAGGCTCTCCTACCGAATGGCGATTTTTGCCAAGATGATTTTCTCCAGGTTTTCCATCTGACTTTCAGTCTGGACTTGGAAGCTGATCCAGCCGCCAGTGGAGCAGGGGGAGTTGTCCGCCCAGACTTGTTTGGCGTAATCGTCCAACTCGTCGTAGACTGTTTCGATGGCTTTGGCGGAGACTTGGAACAATGCGGTGAAGGCGCCGTTTTCGGCGAAGATGTCGCAAATGTGTTTTTTCTTTACGCTATATTTTGCGCTCCAGCCGTAATCTTTGCCGTAGGGGAAGCGGATTTCGCGGGTGGCGCCGAGCTGTTGCAGATTGGCGTCTAACCTGAGCCAAAGTGAGCCGCTTTCGCCGCTATAGCGGATGAGATCGTCGAAGGTGGGTGTCTCTTGTTTGTTTAGCATTCTCTCATACATGGTGTGACCTCGCTAAAAGATAGATTTCGTGGCTACTTGACAGTATACTATGATTGAACTATACATGCCAGTGTGATACAATAGTGAAATCATAGACAAATCTTGATGGAAGAAAGTGAGACAAGCCCATGAGCAGAGGGAAACGGACGATTACGACCATTATAATCACCTTCTTGGTTGCGCTCGGATATTTCTATCTGAGGCTGCCGGCGATCAATTTGCACGATCCGGAGTTTTATCGCTTTGTGATTGTGGTAGCCGCGGTTTATTTTGGCCTGAGCCTTGTGCTCGGCGGGGCCGCGCTCAAAGGTGCGACGGCACAGCTGTTTGTGCAGGAGGTCAAGCGGGTGGCGTTTTTGCCGGCGCTTGTCTGTATTGTTTTGGTCGCCATCTTTATTGTGGGGAATATTATCTCCGCGCCGATTTTGCGGGCCAGAAGTTACGCGGCGATTTTTACGATGGAGCACAGCGTTTTCGAGGAAGATGTGCGCGAGATCAGTTTTGACCAGATTCCGATGCTGGATGCCCGCAGTGCGGCTCGGCTCGGGAACCGGACCCTCGGTGAACTGGCGGACGTCGTTTCGCAGTTTGAGGTGTCGCCGGTCTATACACAGATCAACTTCCAGGGGCGGCCGGTGCGTGTGGCGCCGCTGGTGTATGGGGATATCATCAAGTGGTTTAACAACATGCGGGAGGGGATCCCGGGCTATGTCATTGTAGACATGGTGACGCAGCAGGCGGAGGTGGTTCGCCTTGAGCCGGGCAGCTATATGCGCTATTCGCCGAGCGAGTATTTCTTCCGCTATCTCAACCGGCATCTGCGCTTCCAGTTCCCCACGTTTATGTTCGACGAGCCGGTGTTTGAGTTAGATGACTACGGGACGCCCTACTGGGTCGTGCCGCGGATTGTCAGACGTGTTGGACTGTTCGGCGGTGAGGATATTCAAGGCGCGGTGCTGGTGAACGCCATTACGGGACACAGTGTGTATTACGATGTTGCGGATATCCCGCTCTGGGTAGACCGCGTGTTCTCGGCGGAACTGCTTACCAGACAATATGACTGGTTTGGGGCTTATTCCAACGGCTTCTTGAACTCCATCCTCGGCCAACGTGATGTGACGCGGACCACAGCCGGGTTTAACTACATCGCTATTGAGGATGATGTGTACATGTATACGGGCATCACCTCTGTCGGGGCGGACAACAGTATTGTTGGTATTTTGCTCGTCAACCAACGGACGCGGGAGGCGACGTTCTACGCTGTCGCGGGTGCGGATGAGCGTGCGGGTATGGCGAGTGCTGAAGGCCTGGTGCAGGATTTGCGCTATGTGGCGACGTTCCCGCTGTTGCTTAACATTGCCGACCAGCCGACGTATTTTGTGGCGCTGAAAGACGCAATGGACATTGTGCGGCAGTATTCCTTGGTCAACGTGGCGCAGTCTCAGATCGCGGTGAATGCGCCTACGGTGGAAGAGGCGGTGCGGCTGTATCGTGAGGTCTTGCTGCGACAGGGGATTATCACGGGAGACGTGATTGTGGGGGCTTATAATGTCGGCGTGATTGAGGAGATTCGCACGGCGGTCATTGATGGGAACACGCATTTCTATATCCGGCTCCAGGGGCAGAATTTCTTCTATGTGATTACGGCGGCGATTGATCCCTATGTGATCTTGCTGAACGATGGGGATATTATCGAGGTTTATCACGGCGGGCTGTATAGCGACCTGGTCTGGGCGCATCGGATCGTAAGGCGATGATTGTTTCGCACAGGGTAACAGTGGAGGAGGACGGATTCGTCCTCCTCCATATCTTGCGTGGGTGTATGGGGTTGTCCGCGGCTGCGGTCCGGGGGCTGAAAGCGCACGGGGGGCTGCATGTGGACGGCGTTTTGCGGTTTACCACTTATCAGGTGCGGGCGGGAGAGCTTGTGACGGCGGATGTCTCACTCGGCGAGCGGGATGGGGATAATGTGCCGGAGGATGGGCCTCTGGCTGTGCTCTGGGAAGACGAGGGCCTGATCGCGGTGAATAAACCGCCGGGGATGATTGTGCATCCGTCTCGCGCGAAGAATGTGGGGACGCTGGCGAATTTTGTGGTGGGCTACCTACAGAAAAGCGGGCAGCGGCCGAATTGCCATATTGTGAACCGGCTGGATCGGGATACGAGCGGGGCGGTGCTGTTTGCGAAGAACGCGCATATGAAGGCGAAGGTTGTGGAGGCCTTGCAGACGGCGGAGAAGCGATATACGGCCTTGGTTTTGGGCGAACTTTCGCCGCCGGATGGGGTGATTGATTTGCCGATTCGGCGGTTTGAGCCGCAGAATATGCTGCGGATTGTGGCGGTGGATGGGCGGCGGGCTGTGACGCATTATCGGACCGTGAAGCGTGGCATGCTTGGCGGGCAGACTTGTAGTGCATTGGAATTGACGTTAGAGACGGGGCGGACACATCAGATTCGGGTGCATTGCCTGCATCGGGGCGTGCCGTTGGTGGGGGATCGGTTGTACTGCACGGAGGAGTCTGCGGAGCTTTCCGGGGTGCTTGGGGTGGAGCGGCAGCTGCTCCATAGTTCATATTTGGGGTTTTGGCATCCGCTTACGGGTGAGTGGGTGGAGGTTTTTGCTCCTATTGAGGATCCGGGTTTTGTGGGATTGTTGGAGAGATTGTAGGGGGCGCACACTGGGCGCCCCGTTTGTTTTTTACGGGGCTAAATTGGGAACGGGACGCCCGATGTGTCTCTCCCGCAGGGGCGCAAATGACAATCGCGCCTCGGCGAAATGAGGCGTGACCTCCCTAGGCCATAGAAAGTTAACAATTTATAAGCGAACAGAACGCCTGAAATCCTTTGCATCACCAAGTAAAATGTGGTATAATTACATGTTGCTAAAGAGAAAATCCTCCTAGAAAGGTGCGATTCAAAATATGGGTATTTTCAGCAAGGTCTTCGGGAGCCGGAGTGATAGAGAGGTCAAGCGCATTTTGCCGACTGTGGAGCGGATTGAGGCTCTGCAGGACGAGTATCGGGCGCTTTCGGACGCGGAACTCAAGGCCAAGACGGATTGGCTCAAAGGTCGCCTTGCAGATGGTGAAACCTTGGATGATATTTTACCGGACGCCTTCGCCACCGTGCGGGAGGCGGCGGACCGCGTACTCGGGATGCGGCACTATAAAGTGCAGCTCATCGGCGGGATGATCCTCCACCAGGGCCGGATTGCGGAGATGAAGACGGGTGAGGGCAAGACCCTCGTCGCGACTTTGCCGAGTTATCTCAACGCGCTGGCCGGGAAAGGCGTGCATGTGGTCACGGTGAATGACTACTTGGCCCGGCGTGACAGTGAGTGGATGGGGAAGGTCCATCGGTTTTTGGGGTTGAAGGTCGGGCTGGTTGTGCAGGGGCTTTCGAGCTCTGAGCGGCGGGCGGCTTATGCGGCGGATATCACTTACGGCACCAACAATGAACTCGGCTTTGATTATCTGCGTGACAATATGGCGCTGTATAAGCAAGACATGGTGCAACGCGGGCATGTGTTTGCCATCGTGGATGAGGTGGACTCCATCTTGATCGACGAAGCGCGGACACCGTTGATTATCTCCGGGCAGGGGGATGCCTCGACGGACCTCTATCGGCAGGTGGACCACCTTGTGCGGGGGTTCAAGGCGAAGGTCTACGCGAAAACGGATGAGAAGGCGGAGGAAGACGTCAACCTCGACGCCGATTACGTGGTCGATGAGAAGGCCAAAGTCGCCACTTTGACCGCCAGAGGCACGAAGAAGGCGGAGCACCATTTTAACATCGAAAATCTTGCGGATTTGGAAAATTCCACGCTGATGCACCACATCAGCCAAGCGATCCGGGCGTATGGGATCATGCATAAGGATGTGGACTATGTGGTGCGCGATGGCGAGGTCATCATCGTAGACGAGTTCACGGGCCGTCTGATGGTGGGGCGGCGGTATTCGCAGGGCCTCCATCAAGCCATTGAGGCGAAAGAGGGCGTGACGGTCGAGAAGGAATCGAAAACCCTTGCGACCATTACCTTCCAGAACTATTTCCGTATGTATGCCAAACTCTCCGGCATGACGGGTACGGCGATGACGGAGCAGGACGAGTTTGTCACGATCTACAGCCTTGATATCGTCGAGATTCCGACGAACCGCCCATTGGCGCGGATTGATTTGCCGGATGTGATTTATAAGTCCGACATTGGCAAGCATCGGGCGATTATTCAGCAGATTATGGAGTGTCATGAGATCGGCCAGCCGGTGCTGGTGGGTACGGTTTCGATTGAGAAGAGCGAACTGCTGTCGAAACTGCTCGCCAAAGAGAAGGTAAAGCACAATGTGCTCAACGCGAAGAACCATGAAAAAGAGGCCGAGATTGTCGCCCAAGCAGGTAAGTTTGGGGCGGTGACGATCGCGACGAACATGGCGGGTCGTGGTACGGATATTATGCTGGGCGGAAACGCGGAGTATCTGGCGCGGCACGATTTGGTGAAGGCAGGGTATACGGACGAGGTGATCGTCGAAGCGACCGGGTTTGCGGATACGGACAATGAGGACGTGAAGGCGGCGCGGAAGATGTTCGCGGAGCGGCTCGCGGCGCATAAGGCGGACATTGCCGCTGAGGCGGAGCAAGTTCGGGACGTGGGCGGGTTGTTTATTTTGGGTACGGAGCGGCACGAATCGCGGCGTATTGATAATCAGCTCAGAGGCCGCGCGGGACGGCAAGGTGACCCGGGTGAGAGCAAGTTTTACCTCGCGGCGACGGATGATTTGATCCGGATCTTTGCGCAAGAACGCTTTGAGGCCATCATGGAGCGGGGCGGGTTTGACGAGGACACGCCGCTGGAGCAGAAGATTTTTACGAACCTGATCGAGAACGCGCAGAGACAGGTGGAGAGCCGGAATTTCCAGTCTCGTAAACAAGTTTTGGAATATGACGACGTTATGAACCGCCAGCGCGAGTTGATCTACAAGCAACGTCAACAAGTGCTGGACGGAGGAGATATCGAAGAGAACGTCCGCGCGATGATCGGCGAAGTGATCGAGGCGCAGGTGGCGGGCAGCATAACCCCAGGGCAGCCATTGAAGAAGGAAGGCTTTGCGCAGATTGTCAAGCCATTTGAGGGGTTATTCCTCGTGCCGGGGGCTTGGCAGCCAGATGCGGCGCAGCTTGCGGCCTTTGATGAAGACAGCTTGATTGACGAACTCGAACGCCGAGCTCTGGAGGTCTATGACCGCCGTGAAAAGGAGCTTGGGACAGTAGAGTTTGTACAGGGGCAACCCATGTCCGTTTTGCGGGAATTGGAACGGATTGTGTTGCTTCGGGTTGTAGATGAGTTTTGGATGGATCATATTGACGCGATGCAAGAGTTGCGGCAGGGGATTGGGTTGCGTGCCTATGCCCAGCAAAATCCGGTGGATGCCTATAAGCGCGAGGGCTTCGAGATGTTTGACGGCATGATCGGCGGCATCAAAGAAGAGGTCGTGCGGCGCGTGTTTACGGCGCAGGTACGCAAGGATCAGGAGACGAACGCGCTGGAGCGCAAGAGCGTGGCGCAGAACGTCGTCGCGGGAATGCAGACTGGCGGCGGCGGGAGGCCGAAGCGGCAGCCGGTGCGTGTGGAGAAAAAGGTCGGGCGGAATGAGGCTTGTCCTTGCGGGCGGATCCGGGAAGATGGGTCGCCGATTAAGTATAAGAACTGTTGCGGGAAGGATGCGTAGATACAGGCTCCTTTTTCAAAGGAGGCTTTCAGTGCGCTTATTATATATCCGGCAACGAGCGAGGGAATATCTATGGCAATTATCACCCGACAATTTGGCGATCTAGTGTATCTGGTCGATGAGCAGATTCCTGTGCCGCATGCGTTTACGACACGGCTTGGCGGGGTGAGTGAGGGGATTTATGCGTCTCTTAACCTCCGGCAGAACCTCGGTGATGATCCAGCGGCGATTTTGGAGAATTACAATCGAATCACGGCGGCACTGGGGACGCGGAACGAGGACTTGGTCTTTTCTCGGCAGGTCCATGGGGATGCGGTTCGGGCAGTGGGCCCGGCGGATCAGTTTGGAGATATCTTCCGAGCCGTCGCCTGGGAAGCCGATGGGCTGGTGACGGCGGAGCGGGATGTTGCGCTTGCGGTGTTCACTGCGGACTGTATTCCGGTGTTGCTCTGGGATGCCTCGACTGGGGCCGTTGGTGCGGTTCATGCGGGGTGGCGGAGTACGGTGCTTGATATTGTCGGCAAGGCTGTTGGGAAGTTGATGGAATTCGGTGCGGATCCGCAGACAATCCGGGCGGCGATTGGGCCTGGGATTGGGGCCTGTTGTTTTGAGACGGGGTCGGAGGTATCGGCTGCGGTGCGGGCGATTTTAGGCGAAGAGGCTGAGGACTCTATTCGGGAGTTGGAAGATGGGAAGGCCGTGGTGGATTTGAAAGAGGTCAATCGGCGGCTTTTGGTCCGGGCGGGGCTGTTGCCGGCGCATATTACGGTGGCGGTGGAATGTACGATGTGTTTGCCGGATTTGTTTTGGTCGCACCGAGTGACGGAGGGCTTGCGCGGGGCGCAGGCGGCGATGATTGTAATGCGAGAAACGGAGTAAGCATGAAACCTTTGACACGGAAACGGATAGCCCTTGTGCTGGTGGTGGCTCTGCTGATGAGCAGTTTGACCGGGTGTGGGCTTTTGCTGGGAGCACGGGAGACGGTTGACGATCAGCTGGAACTGATTGTCACGCCGACGCCGATTCCCATTGATCCGGGGATTCCCTGTGATGGCAGGGTATCTATCAGCTTTGTGCTGGAGGGGGATGTAATCAACCCCTATACGAGCCGAAGCCGGGACAATCTGTCGGCGAGTGGGCTGGTGTATGAGGGGCTTTATGCCTTGGCGGAGCATTTTACCGCTGTGCCGGTGTTGGCTGAGAGTGTCACCACGCTAGATGGGCGGCGGCATACGATTCAGATTCGGCAGGGAATTACCTTTCACGACGGGCAGAGCCTGACGGTAGCAGATGTGATCTATTCGCTGAACCGGGCACGGAGTTCGGTGGTGTTTGGCGGCCGGCTTGAGATTGTGCATGACTATGAGCGGCGGTTTGACGCGGATGGCGTGGCGTATCCCTATGAGGTGGACATTATTTTGAGCCGGGTGCATGGGAATTTGCCGGTGTTGCTCACGTTTCCCATTATCCCCTGGGGTTCAGGCGGACAAGCTGCGCCGCCGGGGACGGGGCCATTCCGGTTTATCGAGGACTATGGTCCGCCGAGACTGCTTGGGTTTGCGGAACATCCGCGGTATGCGGAGTTGCCGGTTAACACGATTTATCTCAGAGAGATCGCCACTTTGGAGCAGATGACAGCACACTTTAACTCCGGGTATCTTGACATTGCGGCTTTGGAACTTACTGCTACGGGCGAACCGCAATTGGCGGGGACACGGGAGTTGCGGCATTTTGAAGCTACGCTGATGGATTATATCGGATTTAACGTCCATCGGCCGGAGGTGCGCAACCTGGAAGTGCGGCAGGCGATCAATTTTGCGCTGGATCGGCTTTACATTACAGATAATATCATGCGCGGGCATGCGGTGCCGTCGCCCTTGCCCTTCCATCCGGCGCTGTTTTATTACGATCACGACCTTGCGGCGCGGCTTGCGTTTGACCTTAGTTTAGCCCGGCAGATTCTGGCCGGAGCGGTTACTTTAGCGGATGTGCTCGACGGAGAGTTGGATGCGGAAAACGGCGCAATAGTCGGCGAGGGCGAAGAAGCGGAAGAGGGTGCGACGACGGATCGCCCGCCGGTGCAGCTTACGCTTTTGGTGGCGAGCGGGAACACGAGCCGGTTGGACGCGGCGGCGTATATCGCGGCGAGTATTGCGGAGCTTGGGTATCAGGTGATTGTGGATGACAGGCCTTATAATGAGTTCCTCTTTGCCTTGCAGGCGGGAGACTTTGATCTGTATTACGGACAAGTGCGGCTCCAGCCGGATTTTGATTTGATGGAACTCCTCTTCGGCACCCTTGCCTTTGGCGGGACGGCGAACCGGGTGGAGCGGCGGGTTTTGGACGACTTTTTGGCCTCCGGACAGACAGACCGCGCATATCGGGCGGAACGGCTCAGCCGGGCGATTTTGGAGGACATGCCGTTTGCGGTGATCGGCTTTCGCCATCTGACCGTGGCGACCCAGCGGGGCGTCGTGATCGGGATGCAGCCGACGCAGGAAAATCTGTATCACAATGTCTGGGATTGGATGATAGATCTGCCGTCCCTGGTACGAGAAGAAGAGCGTTAGAGAAAGAGGATGTTGTATGGACCGTCCCGTGGAGAAACAGTGGGGTTCTGATGGGTATATTGCGTGGATGAGAGAGACGCAGCTTGTGCGGCGCATCTTGCTGTATACCTTTGCCATGTTTGTGATGGCAATTGGCGTTGTGTTTAACATCAATGCGGGTCTTGGCGTTTCGGCGATTAGTGTGCTACCCTTGGTCTACAGCTTGATTACCGGTTTTTCTTTGGGGACGAGCGCGTTTTTCATCTTCTCTATCTTTGCCCTGCTCCAGATTCTCATTTTGCGCAGGGATTTTCAGTGGATTCATTTGACACAGCTCTTGATCTCACGGCTGCTCGGATATTTTGTGGACGCGGCGGAGGTCTTATTTGGGACGGTTTCGTTTCCCGGATATTTGGGCCAACTTTTGATGCTGGGGATCGGCATTGTCTGTATTGCGTGCGGGATTGTGTTGCATTTGCAGGCGCGGCTTGTACCCCTGCCACCGGCGGCGCTGGTAACGGCGATTGTGAAAAAGTGTCCGCGCTTCCTCTTTTTCCGTGTGAAGATGGTGATGGACTGTACCTTGGTGGCCCTGGCGGCCTTACTCTCATTTTTGTTTTTGGGCGGCATTTACGGGCTGCGAGAGGGGACCGTGATTGCCGCTTTGTTAGTGGGGAGATGTGTGCCCCTTGTCAGCCGCGTGGCAGTGCCCACGCTGAAGAAGCTCGGGTTTCGAAATGTAGGAGCGATTTGATCGGCGAAAGGGAGAATGAAAAATGGTATTTCGTTGTTATACAGAAAAGCGTCCGGGATTTGATGTGGAGGCAGAGGGCCTGGCCGCTCGGCTTCGGGCGGATTTGGGACTTGTCTCACTGAGTGGGGTACGGCTTTTCCATCGGTATGATGTGGAGGGTATGGCGGAGGCGGCGTGGGAGACTGTGCGCGGGACCTTGCTGTCTGAGCCGCAGGCGGATATTTGTTATGATGCCTTGCCTGCGATAGAAGGGCCGCATCAGACGCTTCTCGTGGAGGCTTTGCCGGGGCAGTACGATCAGCGCGCAAATTCGGCGGCACAATGTATTCAGTTTCTTACGGGCGGAGAGCGGCCACGGGTGGCGTATGCCTCTGTGTATGTGTTCCTCGGGGAGATTTCTGAAGCCGATTTTGTGCGTATGCGGAAGTATTTGATTAATCCGGTGGAGTGCCGGGAGGCTTCTCCTGATTTGCCGGAGACGCTGGAGCAACAGTTCCGCAAGGCCGATCCTGTTGGGACGGTGGACGGGTTGATCTGGGCGGCAACGGCGGGGCTGGAGCAGATCTTGACCGATTACGGCCTTGCGATGGACATTGAAGACCTGAAATGCGTGCGGGATTATTTCCATAACGAAGAAGGCAGAGACCCGACAGTAACGGAATTGCGGGTGCTGGATACATACTGGTCGGACCACTGCCGGCATACTACGTTTTTTACGCAACTCGACGCAGTGCGGATCGAAGACGAGGCTGTGCGGGCGGCGTATGCGCAGTATCAGGCGGCGCGGGAGGAAGTGTATGGCGAGCGGGCGAAGGATAGGCCCGAGACGCTGATGGACCTTGCGACGATTGGGGCGAAGACGCTGAAGAAGCGGGGACGACTCCAGAATTTGGATGAGTCGGAAGAGGTCAATGCCTGTAGCATCCGCGTGAAGGCGAAGGTCGAGGGGCAGGAGGAAGATTGGCTTCTGATGTTTAAGAACGAGACGCACAATCACCCGACGGAGATTGAGCCCTTTGGTGGTGCGGCGACTTGCGTGGGTGGGATTATCCGGGACCCGCTGTCTGGTCGGGCTTATGTGCATCAGGCGATGCGGGTGAGCGGCGCGGCGGACCCGCGGACGCCGGTTGCGGAGACGATTCCGGGGAAATTGCCCCAGCGGACCTTGGTAAGGACGGCGGCGACTGGGAATAGTTCTTACGGCAATCAGGTCGGCGCGGCGACGGGGCTGGTGCATGAACTATATCATCCGGGTTATGTTGCGAAGCGGATGGAGGCTGGGGCTGTTGTCGGCGCGGTGCCGTTTGCGCAGGTGGTGCGAGAGGTGCCGGAGCCGGGGGATCGTGTGCTGTTGGTCGGCGGTCGGACTGGGCGGGATGGGTGCGGCGCGGCTACGGGGTCTTCGAAGGAACAGGACGCGTCGAGCCAAGTGGAATGCGCGGCGGATGTACAAAAAGGCGACGCGCTGGAAGAGCGAAAGATTATCCGGCTGTTTCGCAGGCCAGAGATTTGCCAGTTGATCCGGCGGTGTAATGATTTTGGCGCTGGCGGCGTGTCGGTCGCGATTGGTGAGCTGGCGGACGGGCTCGACATTGATCTCGGCCGTGTGCGGACGAAATATGAGGGACTCAGCGGGACGGAGATTGCGATCTCGGAGAGCCAAGAGCGGATGGCGGTGGTTGTCAGAGCGTCTGATGTGCAGGCCTTTGTCGCCGCGGCCTTGGAAGAGGATCTTGAGGCTTATGAAGTGGCGCGGGTGACACGGGATAAGCGGATGGTCATGCGGCTGGATGGCCGGGTAATCGTGAATATTTCGCGGGAGTTTTTGGCGACGTCTGGTGTGCGGAAGCATGCCGAGGCGGAGGTGCCTGTTCTGCCGGAGATTGATGATGAGCCGCGGCTCGGCGGTGTAACAGAGCGGATGCGGGAGCTTGTGACAGATTTGCGCTTTTGCTCCCAACGAGGTCTGGGTGAGCGGTTTGACGGGACGGCGGGGTCTGGGAGCGTGTTGGCGCCCTATGGCGGGAAGACGAGACGGAGCCCCGCGCAGGCGATGGCGGCTCTGCTCCCTGTGCTTGGACGGGAGACTTCGACGGCTTCCGTGATGGCCTTTGGCTGTGATCCGTATATTCTCGAGCAGAACCCATTCCAGGGAGCGCGGGATGCGGTGATTGACTCGGTGGCGAAATTGGTGGCCACAGGAGTTGATCCGGAGACGGTGTATCTCTCCTTGCAGGAATATTTCCCCCGCCTTGGAGCGGACCGGAAACGCTGGGGTCTGCCGTTTGCGGCTTTGCTTGGGGCACTGGACGCGCAGCTTGGGCTGAATGTTGCGGCGATTGGCGGGAAAGACAGCATGTCCGGCACTTATCTCGATTTGGACGTCCCGCCGACAGTGATTTCGTTTGCTGTAGCCCCCTGTGAGGCGGAGCATGTGGTATCACCGGAGTTCAAAGTGGCGGGGAATCATGTGTATTACTTCCCGCCGGGCGATGGCTATGCCGTCAAGCGGGCGATGTGGGGTGCGATCCACCGGTATGTGGTGAAAGGACTCGTCAAGAGCGCGCGGGCAGTGACGACGGGCGGCATTGCGGAGGCGATTTTCAAGTCGGCTGTGGGGAATGAGATTGGGTTTGTGGCAGAGGACCACCTGACGGCGGAGATGTTGTTTGCGCGTCGTCCGGGCGGGATCTTGGTGGAGTCTGCGACCCTGCTGGATGGTGCGATCCGCATCGGCAGCACGACAGCGGAACCGACGCTGGAGCTTTGCGGCGAAACCTTGCAGTTGGCAGAACTGGTATCCCTCTGGGAAGGCGTGTTGGAGGAGATATTCCCACGCCGAGCGGGGACGACGGAATCTGTGCCGCCGATCTCGTTCCCAACCCGGAGCAATTTAGCGCCGAAGGTGAAGAAGACTTTGCCGCAGGCTGTGATCCCGGTGTTTCCCGGCACGACCGGCGAGGAAGACGCGGCGCGGGCCGTGCGTCTCGCGGGTGGTGAGGCGAAGATTGTCATTGTGCGGAGCATGAGTGGCGAGCTGTTGGCGCAGTCTGTGGAGGCTTTGGCGCGGGCGATTCATGAGAGCCAGATGCTGATTCTGCCGGGCGGGATGTCCGGTGGAGATGAGCCGGAGGGGAGCGGGAAGTTAATTGCCGCTCTGTTCCAAAGCCCCTTGCTTGGAGAAGTTATGAATCGTCTGCTGTATGACAGAGACGGCTTGATTTTGGGACTCGGCAACGGATTCCAAGCTTTGATTAAGCTGGGTTTCTTGCCCGAAGGAGAAATCAAGGCCAGACGAGCAGATGATCCGACCTTGGCGCGGAATCTCATCAACCGGCATCAGGCGGGGTATGTGACGACGCGGGTTGCGTCGGTCAACTCGCCTTGGATGAGCTTGATGCGGGTGGGGGATCTGTATACCTTGCCTGTCTCTCACGGGGAAGGGCGGTTTGTGGCGCGCCCGGATCTGATCCAGGATCTTGCCGCAAAAGGCCAGATGGCGACGCAATATTGCGATCTGGATGGTCGGCCGACGATGGATATTGATTACAATCCGAACGGGTCGATGATGGCGATTGAGGGGCTGTTCAGTCCGGACGGACGGGTGTTTGGGAAGATGGGGCACTCAGAGCGGCGCGGGCCGTTTGTGGGTAAGAATATTCCGGGGCATCTGCATCAACCGATTTTTGAAAGTGGTGTGGCGTATTTCAAATAGAGAGCGTGGAATACTGCGGCTGATTTTCGGGCATAGGCAGTTTATCACCTTTGCGCTGCTGGGTGGGGTTAGCACAGCGATAGACTTTGGGGTGTTTAAACTGCTCTACCTGGCCCTGCCGATGGCGGCGACGGTTTGTCAGGCGATTAGCTATACCAGTGGGGCGGTTGTGAGTTTTTTTCTGCATCAGAATGTGACCTTTCGAGACGCAAATCAGCCAAGCGTTCTCCGAGAGGTCGGGCCGTTTGTGGTGATTAATCTGCTCACGCTGGGGCTCAGTGTCGTGGGCATACATTATTTGCTGCTGACGGGGATAGCTACCGTTTGGGCAAAATTAGTGGTGACCGTACTGACGGGGTTAATCAATTATCTTGGGTTTAAGTTTTTTGTGTTTCGAGGGTAGGGCATATAGGAAGAAGTACGGTGTCAGATAGAAGACACCGTACTTTTTTATGTTCGTTTTCAAGCTTTTGTCTCGCGGCGCTATCAAAAGCTACGCTTGATGAAATGATGATACATGTTCCTGTGAAACACGGCGACCTATTGTCACGTTTCGTACGGTATGATTGGATATCCTGACTGTTAATGGAAAAAACAGCATAGAGAAAGCCTCCTTTCCAAAAGGAGGCTTTCTTTGTTTACAGTAGTTGGCTGAGGTATGCTCCGTTTTCTTTGGCCTTGAGATCCATTTCCGCTACGGCGGTAGTCAGGCGATCGCGATAGCGGTCCTGGTCGACCAGCATCTCGCGGGTTAGAATGAGGAGCCGGTCGGGGCAGAAGTCTTCAATGGGACCCCCAGAGGGCATGTTTAATTTTTCTGAGAAGTTTTCGATCTTAGGATCGCAAATCAAGCCAATGACAGGGGTTTTGGCTTTTGCGGCGAAGAGCATGGTATGTAGACGCATGGCGACGACTAGTTCCATCTGGCCGCAGGCGCTGATGAGGGCTTCGGGGGAGAGGTCGCCTAAGAGGTAAGCGGACTCTGTCATCCTTGACATGATCTCCCGACTAACAGTGACATCGTGCGGGCGCTGCATGGCGACAAAGACAACGTGGCAGTCTAGTTCTCTCGTGAGGCGATCGCAAAACGCCGCCATCTGGGACACGAACTCGGCGCCGGTGCGGAGAGTGCGGACGGAGAGGCCGATGAGGGGCCGATCTCCGGGAATACCCGCTTCGCGGAAGGCGTGGAGGGCACCGTCTTCATCCGCGCCGGAGAGGAGGAAGATGGGGTCTGCTGTCACGTGGAGTTCCGGGGCTGTAACGCCCATGCGGAGGAGTTCTTCGCGGCTGCTTTCTTCTCGGAGCGTAATCATATCCGCCTGGCTCACCACCTTACGCACCCTGCGACGGTTAGCGGGCCGATCGACCGGGCCGATGCCGTTGGCATAGAGCATAACAGGCTTGCCCAGCAGCTTTGCCAAGCGGATGATGGAGAGGTAATAGATAATGCTGCGGGTGCTGCTCTTGTCTTGGAGTAGACTGCCGCCGCCGGAGACGAGGACATCTGTATTTCGCATCGCACGGAAGACGGCGAAGGGGTTAAAGCGGGAGACGGCCTCTGCGCCGTGCTTTTTCGCTGTCTCTGCAGGAGTTTTGGAGAGAATGGTGACTTTGACAGGCACTGGCAAGTCTTTGGTGCTCTGCACGAAAGCGTCCAGGATAGCCTCGTCGCCCGCGTTGTGGAAGCCGTAATAGCCGGAGACGAGGAGGCGTTTGGGCCTATAGAGCACGGCCTTGTAGGCCTTTATGGTGTCCTCAGTCATGGTTTCGACGGAATAGTATTGGCGGACAGTCTCTTTGCCGTATTGGCCGAGGGCGGATCGCGCCTCTGGGGTCATGGCGAGGCAGGTGCGGACATCGCGCAAAATCGCGTTCGCGCTCGACAGTTCACAGCCGCGATAGCAGAAGTTGGTGTCGCGGGAGAGGGCGAGTTTGTCCGCGCCGAAGATGCCGCCGTAGCCCTGGGGACCAGCGAGGACAACGGGGAGTTCCGCGCTCATCGCCTCCAGCGCGGCACGGCTAACACCGACGAACACGTTGGCTGTGGCGAGGCAGGCGTTGACGTCTGTCCGCAGGCCTGTCATGTGGAGTGCGGTGCGGCCGAGGGCGGTATTGACGGCCTCGGCTTTGGCCCGCAGACGGTCGAACTGGTTGCCGCTGCCGACGATAACTACGTGAAGGTTGGGGGTTTCCTGCGCGAGGGTGGCGGTGGCTTCGAGCAATTGCTCGACGGGGGTGGCCGGACCTTCGTCCAGACGGCTGACTTGGAGGACAACAGGCGCGTCTTCCGGAATACCAAGTTCGGCGCGGACGGAATCGCCCGGGACGGTTTTGGAGAAACGGTCCATGTCAATGCCGTTGACGGTGGTGAAAATTTCCTCATCGCGGACGCCGTAGTGGTCGATGAGGTAGGTCTTGATGTCTTCCGAGACGGCGATAGTCTTCTCGCCCCAGTTGGTGAGTTTACCCGCGAGGCCGCCGGTAGTGAAAGTGAAGTGGGCGGTGGTGACGAAGGGGAATTTGAGCCGCCGCCAGAGCAGCCCGCAGAGGAAGCTGGGGATGCGGGCGTGGGCGTGGACGAGATCAAACTCGCCGGACTTGACGAGCCGGCGGAGGGCGAAATAGCTTCTGGCTAAGTTCCAAAGGCTCCGCCGATGGAGCGGGATGGTGACATGGCGAACCCCCGCGGCTTCCAACTCCGGCACATAGACGCCGCCGTTGGAGGCTACGGTGATCTCATATCCGCGCTGGCGGAGGGCTTTAGAGAGTTCCAAGATATGGGTCTCCGCGCCGCCGATGTCCATGCGCATGGTCGCCATTAGGATGCGTTTGTTATTCATCGAAGGTAAATTCCTTTATGGTCCCGTGAAATTCCGCATAGCGGGTAGTAAAGGGCTGCTCGGAGTTGCCGACGCCGAGCGGGGTTGTGCGGTTGATTAGGACGCGTCCATCGATGCGGGAGGCGGTGGCTTCTACCTCGACGAGGACGACGTACCGGTCGGGCACGTAGCCCCACCAGGCTTCGGTGGCGCCTTGAACGAGAAGTCTATGGGCCTGAGATTCTACGGATACGACGGTGCCGATGGGGGCACCTTGGTGGAAAATCGCGTCGCCTTCGCGGATATTATGCATGGCCCAATCGCGCACGCCGACGACTTCGATGGTATAGCGCACCGCCGGTGTATCGACGTGGGTGCCGGTTACCGGGCTAACATTGAATTTCCAGAAGGCGCCGATGGCGACGGCGATGAGGATGAGAATGATGCCAAGGTCGATCACGCTGAGTTTACCGCCGATGCGGCCTTGGTTGTCAATGAAATTTTTCATGTTATTGCTCCCCTCTCGCCCAGCCGAGGACGATTGCTTGCGCGAAGGCGAAGCCCGGGCCGGTGAAGCCTATGGATTCGCCGCCTTTGAGCACGAGTTGGCCTTCAGCCAGGATGTCTCGGTCTGTCACGTGCACTTCAGTTTCTACGGTGAGGATCATGGAGACGCGGCCTTCGACTTCGCCCCAGGTGATCGTCTGCGTTTCGTCGTCCTCCAAGCGGACAGTGAAGGGGCGGGTTTCGATGTGGACGACCTGGCCCATGGGGACGTGGCGGCTGCCCTCCTGGATGCGGGCTCCCACAGAAACGGTTGCCACTTGCTCCGGCGTTAGGTTGGGGACTTCGATGAAGTAACGCGCGTGGCTGCCCTCGAAGGCGGTTTCAGCTACTTCCGCCGGGCGGTTTAGGATGAAGAACCAAGCGAATGCGGCGAGGAGGACGACGGCGACGAGCGCCACGTCGAAGCCGGTGAAGAGCCTTTGTTTCTGTGCCATATGGATTACCCTCTCTTTCCCGCCACGCGGCGGTATACGGTTTCTATATTTCTCGCATATTGGTCTGCGGTGAACTTCTCTTGGAAGATGTCTAGGCAAGAGGCGGACATGCGGGCGTAGATGTCTTTGTCGTCTATCAGCGTTGCGATTGCTTCGGCGAGGGCGGCGCTGTCCCTGGTTGGGACTAAGAGGCCATTTTGGCCGTTAGCGATTACCCCCGGATTACCCCCATAGTCCGTGACGACAGCGGGAACACCCATGCTCATGCCCTCAAGGAGGGCGAGACTTGTAGCCTCAGTGCCGTAAGAGGCGTTGACTTGCAGGTCGAGGATGCTGAGGAGGCGGGGAATGTCAGTGATGAACCCAGGGAAGAGGACGGAATCTGCGAGGTCTAGGGTGTTTGCTTGTTGTTTCAGTTCTTCTTCGAGACTTCCGACGCCTGCGATAATTAGGGTAATGGGTGTCTGTTGGTCTTTCAGAATCCGTATCGCTTCCAGGAGATAGCTGTGCCCTTTGACTGGTTCCATGCGGGCGAGGATTCCGGCTACGAAGTAGTCAGGGGGGATGCTGTAGCGGGCCTTTTCTGTAGCGATTTCCTCCGGCGAGAGGCGTGTTTGGGCTTCGACGCCGTTGAGGATGACTTCGATGCGATTTGGGGAGATGCCGCTCTCCACGAGGTTCTCCTTTGCGGCTTCGGCGACAGCGATGATGGCGTCGGCGTAATGCTCATTGATCTTACCGTTGATCCACTTGCCGGGGAAGCGAGAGAGCTTCTTGGAGACGGGAAACACGGAGTGCCGGGTGTAGACAATGGCTTTGCCGCATTGTCTCGCCGCGATGCGTCCGCTCATGGCGCCGTGGGTGTGGACGACATTGGGGTTTAGGTTTCGGATAACGCCTTTCAGCGTCCGAATAGCTCCGAAATCGAGGCTTTTGTCGCCGATGCCATCTACTTCGATGACACGGGTATCGAGTTTTTCGACTTCGGAGATGAGCAGGCTCCCTTTGGGGAGGGCGACATCTACCTCGAACTGGGTGCGGTCATAGTGGGCGAGGAAGTTGAGGATACACCGGCCTGCGCCGCCGATGTTTCGGTCGCTGGAGATGTTTAGGACACGGATCATGTGTCTTCGCCTCCTTCGCGGAGTTTGTCGTATCGGGTCGCAAGGATGCCGACAGCGAGGATGGCCCAGAAGAAAAGCATGACGCGGAAATTGTAGAAGGTGTAATCTGTCATGCTCATGACGAGGAAGGCGACGACGGAGGAGATGGGGGCGATGGTAAGGATGCGTTGAGATCCTGTCGTGCGGCGGAGCGTGGCGAAAGTGGTTTTGAAGAATTGATAAATCACGCAAAGGAAAACGACAAGGCCGGGGGCGCCGGCGTCAGAGGTGATTTGTAAGAACAGGTTGTGCGAGTGGGGGGTGACGATGGTGGCGAAGGCATAGGCCGGGTAGACCAGCGCCCAGGCCGCTTCACCGGGGCCGATACCGGAGAACCAGTAATCTCTCAGCATCTCAAGGGTGCCCAGCCAGATGAAGACGCGGTAATTGGTGGAGGTGTCCGCCAGGTCGCCGATGGAGAAGAAGCGATGTAAGATCGCTTCTGGCATGGCAAGGAGGAGCAAGATTGCCGCTAAGATGCCGGGGACGAGGAAGCGGCGGTCCAGCAAGAGGCAAAAGGTCGCCGCGACGAAAAGGATGCCGAGATAGGCGCCTCGGGAAAGCGTGAGCAGAAGGCAGAGACACATGACACCCGCCGTGCCGAGGAAATAAAGGCGGCCCTGATTCGTCTGACTGATGAACATACCGGCGAAGGTGAGGGGGATGATGAGGAGGAAGTAGGTGCCGAGGACGTTGGGGTTGCCGAGGGTGCTGTAGACTCTGAGGCCCCAGTCGAACATCTCATCGTCTAGCCAAGCCGCCGCGCCGAGGCCGGGGCCGATAAAGCCGAGGAATTGGAGGATGCCGATCAGGCCGACAAAGGCCCCGGCGAAGGCAAGTGCGCCGATCAGGAAACGGAGCTGGCCTTTTGTCTCGATGCCGGACACGAGCACATGATAGAAGCCGACAAAGAAGACGGTGATAAGGCCGATTTGGAGACTGCCCCAAAAAGTCACGCTGACGAGGGTTGCGAGGCCGTAAACCAGCATATAAAGCCAGACATATTTGTTTACCGCCGAATAAGTGAGGGTGCGAGTTTGGTCTTGAAGGAGAGCGAGGAGGAGCGACCCCATACTAAGCGCGACAAGACCCAGCACTGCCATAGTGGGCAGAATGGGGATCGTGAGAAAGGCCAAAGTGGCCCAGATGTAAGTTTTTTGGGTGATGCTGTCCCTCAGAAGCTTGTCCAGACGAAGCGCGCGGTAAATGCGTCTGAGGAGGCTCAAAATGGCGGTATAGCCACGGAAGACTAGGCCACGTTCTTTGTAGCGGCCAGTTTCGTCTTCTTTCAGGAGGCGACCAATGATGGCGCTGTTGCGCAGGCTGGCTCCAAATGCATCCGCGATGTGGGTGCATATACGCACGAGGAAGCTGCTCTTGGCCCAGAGGCGAATCACTTGGATAATACGCACGATGCGGCTCTGGCGGGCGGACTGCTCAATACCGTCCAGGATACGTCCGAGGAGGCGGTAGAAGAAACTGCCGCTTAAGAGATCAAATCCCATACTATGCGCCCTCCTTTCTTTTTCTCAAGTAACTGCGGAGTATTTTCATTTCGTCGAGGCCCAACAAGTGGGCGATGGTGAGGTAGATGAAGACGCCAACTGTGGTCGGGATGAGTACAAGGAGGAACCGCAGGAGGATGGGGCCGCCGGAAAGGGGGGCGGCGAGCAGTTCTCGCACGAACCAGACGGCTATGCCCATGAGAAGGGCCGCGAGGGTCATTTTGGTAAGTGCCCATAGGAGATTTTTTGTGATGAGTCCGCCGCCCAACATGAGGTGAGCCGGAGGCGTGAGCACGAAGGCGGTTACGAGGAGCGAGGCGGCTGAGGCGAGGGCTAGACCAGCCACACCCATGGCGTCCACAAAGAAGAGGCAGAGGAGAATGTTCACCGCTACGCCGACCAATCCGGCTAGGAGGGGGATACGCCCCCGCTGTTCGGCATAGAAGGCGCGGATGAGTACATTCTGAACGCCGTACCCCACCATGCCGAGGCTCATAAAGGCGAGGGCAGAGGCGGTTAGGGCTGTGGAGTGGGCGTCGAATTGTTGGCGTTCGAAGAGGAGCTGGACGAGGGGAGTGGCGAGAATCATAAGGCCGAGGGTGATGGGGATGAGAAGGAAGAGAAGGGTGCGGGTGGTTTCGCGGACGATGCCGCAGAGTTCGCGGCGATCTCCTGTGGCGGATAGGCGGCTCATTTCGGGGAAAATCACGTTGGTCACGGAGAGGACGAAGATGCCGGCGACCATGATGAAGAGTTGGTGGGCGTAATTGAGGCTGGCAACTGCGCCTTCGGTGAGGGCGGAGGCGAACCAGAGGATGACGAGCATATTGATGGGGGCGATCCAAGTGCTTGCCATAACAGGCATCATGAGCCGAAAAATTTGTTTGAGGCCGGGATGCCGCACGCCGAGGCGATAGCGAAAGCCGCGTTTGTAGAGGCTCGGTACTTGCATGATGGCCTGCGCTGCCCAGCCGATCAGAAAGGCGACTGCGGCGCCATAGACACCGAAACGTTCCACGAAGAAGAGAAAATACACGATCAAAACGCCATTGGAAGCGATGCTCATCGCGGCGGGGACGTTAAACTGACCGAGAGAATTGAGGACGCCGACCATGGAAAAGGCGAGTCCGGTAAAGAAGAGAGAGGGGAAGATGATGACGAGCAGGTTTGCCGTGAGCCGTGCTGTCTCAGGGTCGAAGTTCTCCATCAGTCCGACGAGTTGTGCGGCAAAGGCCATACCGAAGGCGGTCAGAGTCATGGCGGCAAGGCCGACGATGGTGAAGAAACTGCTTGCCAGACGATCTGCCGCTTCGCGGCCCTCAAGCTCCATCGTCTGGGTGTAGACGGGGATAAAACTCGCGGAGACGGCAGAGGCGAAGAGGGCGTCGAAGAAGATACGAGGCAGGAGGCTGGCGGCGGCTAAGGCGTCCGCTTCCCAACCCGTGCCGAAGGTCTGGGCAAATAGAATTTCCCGGCCCAGGCCGAGGATGCGGCCGAGGAGGGTGATGAGTATGACGAGGCTCACGGTCTTGAGCCTTTGGCTTTGGTGTTTTGACATGGGCAGGTCCCTTCGTCAGAGGAGATTGCGTATTAATCTAGTTTACCTGAAATTGGACGGTTTTACAAGTCGAGGTTTCTGCCGAAAGTGCGAGGGACGGAACCTTGTCCCGGAAAAATGCGTCGTATATAAAACGGGGCTACCCCTATAATTCACAAAACGTACACAGGAAGCCGGTTGCACGATCCTCCTAAATTTGGTACACTGAGAGCGTGTCTTATATGTAAGTAAGGCTCGAGTTTTGGTCGGGCCATTGGCGATAGAGGAATAGAGAGGTACATATTCTATGCGTAAGTTTACAAGGTGTATAGCGATTATACTCGCTATCGTTCTGCTCCTGCCGGGCTACGCGCTTGCTGTCGGAGCCGGCGACAGGGTGCGGCATGACCATGTGGTCGTCTCCGATACGCTGAGCTATGGACATATCTTATCTGAGCAAAGCCGGGGTCGGCAGTCGGCGCATTATCTGAGCTTCATGCCGGGCGGTGATATCCGACCCATGGTGTCGGCGGGGTCCTATGTGTTTGGGGCGTCGAATATCAACACGGTAATCAACCACGCTCGTGGGCAGGGACACAATGTACTCGGCGGAATCAATGCGGACTTTTTCTCCTTTCAGACCGGCGTGCCGGAAGGGATATACATATCGAACGGACAACTCCGCAGCAGCCATTACGGGCGCGGCGCGGTGTTTTTCCGAGAGGACGGATCCGCGTTTTTGGGAAATCCGACGGTTACTTTCTTGCTGTCCACGCGCGGCGGTGGACATGTGGACCTACCCGCCTTTAACAAGTTCCGCCACCCGTACGGAATCATGCTCCTGGATGAACATTTTTCCGCCACCACCCGCACGACCACGCCGGGCCGCGAGGTTTTCCTCCGGATTCTGAGCGGCAACATGGCAATCGGCGGTACGGTATCGCTGGAAGTTGTGGAGATCAGCGACAGTGAGGGCGCGGTACCCATCCCGGCGGGGCATTTGGTGCTCTCGGCGGATCTAGACTATACGCATATTGCCACACTGGACCGCTTTGCGGTGGGAGATCGGGTTACGTTGCATATCGGCGCGACAGACAACCGGCTTTCGGAAGCTGTCTGGGCCACCGGGGGCGGGGATATTTTGGTGACAAACGGCACCCGTACATCCGGCTGGGACCCCGCACAGAGCGGGGCGGCCCCACGCACGGCGCTCGGCATTCGGCCGGACGGCAGTGTGATCCTTTACACTGTGGACGGCAGAATTTCCGGGCATTCGGCAGGGATTACCCTGTCAGAACTGGCGGATGAGATGATCGCGCTTGGCGCGTCCGAGGTCATCAATCTAGACGGCGGCGGGTCCACCACCTTCAGCTACCGCGTGCCGGGGACGACGACTGCGGCGATCCAAAATCGGCCCTCTGGTGGATTTCCCCGGGCTTGTGCGACCTTTATCCTGCTCGTCGCCAACTATGGCCAGGGCGGCGGGGCGACGAATATGCAGTTTGCGCCGGGCCATGCCGCAGTGCTAGGCGGGTCTTTGGTTACACCCTTTGATTTGGCAACCGTTACCATGACCGATCGGGGCTACTACCCGGTAGCCACGGCGGGGCTTCAGTTTACTTCTTACACAGCAATGCCCGCACTCGGGGCGCAGGAAGGTTCTGCCTTCCGCACAGCGGTTGCGAATGCCAGTGGGACGCTCACGGCACAGGGGAATAACGGGCTTAGCGGCAGTTTGCGGCTCGATGTCGTGGCCGCGCCGGATCGGCTTGAGTTCCGGCGGGGAGAACAGCGTGTGGATGCGCTTACCGTCGCTTTGGGCGATCAAATTCCGCTCTCCTTCCGCGCCTACTCCGGCAACCGTGCGCTGTTTGTTTCGCAGGAGCTGTATAGCACAAACGTCACCGGCAATGTTGGCACGCTCAATGCGCAGACGGGTCTGCTTACCGTGACCGGCATACCCGGCACGAGTGGGACGATCTCTGTTACAGCTGGCGGAGTGACCCGGACAATCCCGGTCACAATCGCAGATGCATTTGTGGATATCATCGGACACTGGGCGGAAAGCTACGTGAACAGTATGCGCGATGCCGGTGTTGTCACGGGTGTCCATACGGCGGAGGGTACACGGTTTTATCCCGATCGTAATGTAACGCGTGTTGAGTTTGCCGCTATGCTTGCGCGGCGTCTGGAACTAAACCCGGCGGACTATAGCCTCCTTGGCACGGAGTTTGTCGATCATGCGCAGATTCCCGCTTGGGCGCGGCCTTATGTGGCGGCGATGTTCCAACACGGGCTGATTTCCGGACGGCCTGTGGAAGGCGGAAACGTCTTTGACGCCGGGGCTTCCATCACCCGTGCGGAGGCGTTTACCATTCTCGGTCGCCTGATGGACTTCGACGCGTCGGCCGATACCTTAGACGGCTTCCCCGATCAGACTGCGATTCCCGGTTGGGCACGGGCAGAGATTGCCCGACTTGTCGAGCGAGGACTCATAACAGGCCTCAGCGACGGACGCTTGGCGCCGCATAACAACCTCACCCGCGCTGAAGCCGCGACGATTTTGGCCAGACTGGATATCACCGCGCTCTTGTCGGTAGCTTTGGCGGAAGCGCCGGGCGATCTATACGCCGCATATCTGCCGGAGGAGGAATATGGGCCGCAGAAGCTGGAAAACGAGGCCGATGTAGAGCCAGAACCTGAGGCTGACGAGGAAACGCCGGAGGAAGAGGTAGAGACGGATTGCGACGAATAAAAATAGCCTACGAGTTTGATCGGCACTTATATTTTATTTAGAAAGTAGTTGACGCGTGTGAAAATTCAAGTAAGGGATTTGCATTTTTCTTATAAGACCAGGAACGTTTTGCGAATTTCCAACATCGCTTTTGAGCAAGGGAAAGCCTATGGAATCGTCGGGAAAAACGGGGTCGGGAAGACGACGTTTTTCAAATGCCTGGTCAACATTATTACCAACTATCAGGGCAGTGTTTTAATCAACGGGCAGGAGGTGCGCAGTCACCTCCATGTGCTCGGCAATGTCGGGATTGTGCTTGATGACATGAATCTTTACCGCAATCGGACCGGCATGTTTAATCTGAGGTATTTTGCCGGACTTCGCGGCGGAACGCCGCCGGACAACATCATGAAATTAGCCGGAGAGTTAGACATCGCGGATGCCTTGGAGACAAAAGTGTCGAAGTATTCACTGGGTATGACGAAGAAATTACAGCTCCTCATTTCCTTGATGAACGATGCGGAAATCTTGATTTTTGACGAGCCCTTCCGCGGCCTAGACGCAAAATCAGTAGATTGGTTCCGCAATTATCTGGTAGACCTCAAACGGCGCGGACGTACAGTTTTGATTTCGAGCCACGTGCAGGAAGACATCGAATCCATCGCAGACCATGTGTTTGTACTTGAAAACGGAGACTTCTCGGCGACGTTTGACTTGAATGACAGAACCCAGGCATTTGTCTACTCTGCTGAGGTCAGCGATGTCGAAAAGCTCCGGCGACTGCTGGAAGATGCCGATATTTCATCGAGCATGGCGGGTAAGTTTGTGCAATTTACGGTCAGGGAAGAAGTGTATCGTCAAGTGTTTAAGCAGGCGGTCGCGCAGGATATTGAATTCGCTCAGGTGAAGAAAGAAGTTCAGTTTTCGAAATTTGTCAGATAAGCAGCTTCAACACTTGAGCGAAGAGGAGTTTTTGAGATGAAATTGTCGAATGTCTTTAAAATGGAACTGTTTAAGAACATGCATGATCGCGTGAATTTACTGATTATGCTTGGGTTTATGGTTATAAATATCATAGGCGGCATGATGATAACGCACCAAGCCAATGTCTGGTTTCGCGTGCCAAGCACCCTGGAGATCATGATGGCGATGCTGTTTGCCTTCTCCGTATTTGGGACGGTTATATTCTTATTTGTCTACCCTTACCAAATGGCGCGTACGGACTATAAAAACAAAGTGATGAGCTTGCTGATCGCGAGTGGCGTGTCGCGTGTGCAGTACTATTTTGTGAAAATCGGAGCCACATTGCTGTTTTCCTTGCTCAGCATTCTTTTACTAGTTATTTTGCCGCTCTTGATTGTGCTCATCTCCCATGACATGTCGCTCGCGTTGGAGTTTCTGGAGTTCACATTTGAGATAGATGCAGGCACATTCGGGGTGATCCTGTTTGGCTGGCTGTCCATATTCTCCATGCTGATGACGGCGGTCATCCTCTCGAGAGGGAGAGCGTATACCATCTTTGTCTTCGTGGGGCTCTCTATCGCCACTTCTCAACTCACGTTCATTTTCCGCCCGTTGTTTGGACTTGAGTGGTGGCAGACGAGCAATACGATCGTAATTATGCAGCATCTCATTACAATCGCGGTGATGGGCTTGATTGGGATTTTGGTCTTGCGGAAGCAGGACTTGTAAAATAAAGATAAAGATCCAAACCCCCGCCGCCATAGAAAAACGCAAAGTCCCAGTATGATACAGCATCGTACTGGGACTTTGGTTGTTCCTGATGTAGCAATTCTCGATAGTTGAAAATAGGTGTGGGCAAGCTCCTCGGAGCGACAAGCAAGGTTACTTTTGTTCGCGCACTTCATCGGGACGGCGTTCATTCCATCTCCCATACCAAATTTCCACAGCCACAACAAACACGGTAGTTGGAATCGCGATCCATAACCAACCAGTTATTCCGTCCCCCTGCCACAGTCTTGGAAAGTTTGAGGCTACGTGCATGATGAAAACGGGCACGAGAGAATAGTATCTTTTAAACAGCATAACAAACGCACGGTGCATAAAAAACCAGTTCACTAATAACAAGAAAAAGGTCATAGCCCCCATAGATATGCCGTCCACCAATCGTGATGGAACGTGTGCCAGCGTAAACAATGCCGCCCCTAAGTTGACAGCCCAGAAGTCGTTTTTTACGAGGCCATGCAATCTGGTCTGAATAAAGCCGACAAAGCTGATGTCCTCTCTGACAGCCCAAAGCGTTACATTCATAAAAGCAAATAGGAATGAACCAAAAGAAACGAATTCCCATCCGACCACGACCCCTTGTGCAACCCTCTGAAGTATGAAAATTGGAGCAAACAAAAGCCCAAGACCTAACGCGGCCCAAATATGTTTCTTGTGTAGCCCGATGGAAGTGAGCGTTTGCTTTCTTATTTTAACAATTGCAAATACGATTAAAATATCAATAACGCAAGTAACAGCAATTAATATCCGCCACGCCTCGTCAGAGATATGAACTTGCGAATAGAATATACTAACTGCGAAATCTCGTATAATAAAATACGCAAAAAAGCCAAGTGCTATGATTGCGTCTTTTGTGCTGTATTTCGATACTTCTTGATCGTATAGAGCGTTCATAAAAACATCAATCCTCCATTGAACGGTTCTACTTACAGAATAACATAGAAATAAAAGCTGAAGTAGTGACATTTGTCACTGCTTCGTGCATTGTTTGTCACGAAGCGCTATCACCGTTGCTTTGAGAGGGGATTTATGGTATACTAAGCCTTGTGACCGAGGAGGGATCAGCCATGAGAACAGTTGGTACAGAAGCATTAGGTATCAGAGCGCCTATTATTCAGCCGGGAGACGATCTGCCAGAGATTGTGGTGGAGTCTTTGCTGGCTTATTGCAAAGAGGCGGACACAACACTCCGGACACGCGATATTGTCGGCGTGACAGAGGCGGTAGTCGCCAGAGCCCAGCGGAACTACGCCACCACGGAGCAGATCGCGGCGGACGTGCGGGCGAAGTTTCCGACAGGACCGGTGGGGATTGTATTCCCCATCCTCAGCCGAAATCGCTTTTCTATCTTGCTCCGGGGAATTGCCGCCGGGGTAGAGAAGCTGTATATCCAACTCGCCTATCCAGCCGATGAAGTGGGCAATCACTTGGTGAGTGCAGACCGCGTCTATGAGGCGGGTGTGAACCCCTATACAGACGTATTCACCGAGGCCGAGTTTCGGTCAGTGTTTGGCGATGTTCGCCACCAGTTTACTGACATTGATTACCTCGAACTCTACCGCGGTATGGGTAACGTGGAGATCATTTTGGCGAACGATCCCTGTGAGATTTTGAAACATACCAAACAGGTCATTGCGGGAGACATCCATACGCGGGAAGACACAAAGCGGCGGCTTCTGGCAATGGGAGCGGAGCGAGTGATTACGCTGGCGGATATTTTGTGTGAGCCGGTGGATGGAAGCGGATATAATCCGGACTATGGTCTGCTCGGGTCCAACAAGGCGGATGAAGATCGAGTAAAACTCTTCCCGCACTCCTGCGAAGCCTTTGTAGAGAATTTGCAGAATTTGATCCTAGAGCGGAGCGGGACAAAGGTCGAGGTCTTGATCTACGGAGACGGAGCCTTCAAAGACCCAATCGGGAAGATTTGGGAACTGGCGGACCCTGTAGTGTCTCCCGCTTATACGGACGGACTCTCTGGTTTGCCGAATGAGCTCAAGCTCAAGTATATCGCCGACAAGGAACTCGGCGACAAGCGCGGCGAGGAAGCCAGAGCTGCCATCGTCGAGCGGATTGCGACGAAGGACAAGAACCTCATGGGCAAAGACGTGACGGAAGGCACCACCCCGCGCCGCGTGGTAGATTTGGTTGGGAGCCTCTGCGATCTGCTCAGCGGCAGCGGAGACAAAGGCACGCCGATTATCCTCATCCGGGGCTATTTTGACAACTACGCGAACGATTGATCGGGAGTGAGATCAGATGCCGAAATACAGAAAAATGCTGACCGAATGGGAAGCGCCGTATCTCCAGGCAATTGTCTGCACCGTGGAAGGGCAGAGCAAGGCGACGCTCACAAACTGGTGCGCAGACTATGCCGAGGCGCGGCTCTTGCCGATCTATGAAGAAGCGTTTCCGTCCGATCCGCGCCCCAGGCACGCATTGACCGCCGCAAGAGATTGGCTGGCGGGGACGATCAAATTGCCGGAGGCGAAGAAGGTAATTCTAGACTGCCACGCCGCGGCACGGGAATGCGAGAATCAACCCGCCGCTTACGGCGCGGCACGGGCGATCGGACAAGCGGCCTCGACAATCCACGCCGCTACGCACTGTATGGGCCTCCCGCTCTACGGGGCATTGGCGGTAGCGTATGATACGCTTGGTCCCGATGCGCCATGGGCGGAGCTAGAGCCAGCAGCGGCTCTAGAGTGCGGACGAATGGAAGCGGCCCTTCGGGCTGTTGCAATTGAGGACGAGCCGAATCCGGCGAAGTTGAATTGGAATTGTTGAGGAGGCCCTTGTGAGCGGTCTGAAAAAAGTTGGATGCTTTCTCCTGCTGGCTGCTCTCCTTGTGGGCGTTTTCTTTCTTTTCACGTCTGGCGAGCCGCAGGAACCTGAAGTGCCGGAGGCTGCAAGTCCGATTGTTGTGACGCCGGCGCGAGATTCGGCGCCTGTGATCACCGCGTCGCTGGCGCGGGAGATGATGGAGAGCGGAGAACCCTATATCTTGCTCGACGTGCGGACGGAAGCGGAGTTTTCAAGTAGACATATCGTCGGCGCGATTCTGATCCCATATACGGCGCTATCCGACCGGGCGTCTGTAGAACTGCCAGACCGAGAGGCCAGAATCTTGCTCTACTGCCAGAGTGGGCGCAGGAGCGCGGAAGCGGGACGGATTTTGCTGTCTCTGGGGTATGCAAACGTGTATGATTTCGGCGGAATTGCTGCTTGGCCTTATGAGGTTGTAAGCGGCTAAATGATCGTTACAAATAGAGGCGGGGAGGAATCCCCGCCTCTGTTGTCTGCTCTTTGCATTTTGCCAAAGTTCGTGTATAATATAAAGATGGAACTTTGCCGTCTTCGGCATCGTCGGGGAATGCGAATACATTGTGACTTTGGAGGATAGCGCCGTGCCAACTTTCTCCTTGGCTCTTCTTTTGCCCATCGCCCTGATCTTTTTCCTGCTGAGCCTCGCTGTCTATTACGCGTGGGCGCTCATGCCGCGGAGCGGGACAGTGGAGTGGATCTATCTGATCGAGCGGCCGCCCTTTGCCTTTCTCGGGGGGCGGAACCCTTTGGATCGGCTGGACATTCTTGTCGTCGCGCTCCTTGTACTCGTCTGGGGTGGGATTACATTCTTTCACCTGGGCGATAGAGAAGCGCCGCAGACCTTCCACGAGTTTCGCGAAGAATACGTCGTCATCGACCTCGGTGAGACAGTAGATGTAGGCCGCGTGCGGTACTATACCGGTCTGTTTACCGGAGAATATGCCCTATATTTCTCTCAAGATGGCGAGGCATGGCATCGGCAAGGAGAAATGCCGCAGAATTTCGCGCGGCTGTTTCAATGGCTGGAGGCTGAAATTGTAGACGGAACAGCGGTCCGCTATGTCCGGCTGGGCGCGATGAGAGGCGGGCCGCTGCAACTGGGCGAACTCGCCATCTACAACGCGATGGGGAGGCGGCTGGAACCGGGCCGGTTTTCGCTTGAGTGGAGCAATCCGGCGCTCCAAAGCGGGGCCTTGTTTGACGAACAGGACACCGTACCAGACCGCGGCACCTTCATGAACAGCATGTATTTCGACGAAATCTACCACGCCCGAACCGCCTATGAACACGTCATGAATGAAGCGCCGACGGAACTCTCACATCCCCCCCTCGGCAAGGTTCTCATGGGGATCGGTATCTACATATTCGGCATGACCCCCTTTGGCTGGCGTTTCATGGGTGCCTTCCTCGGCATCATGATCCTGGCCCTGTTTTACTGCATGACCAAGCAAATGTTCGGGAAGCGACTGGTAGCGGTCTGTGCGACAGCGGTCTTCGCGGCGAGCTTCATGCACTATACACAGACACGGATCGCGACGATTGATACCTATGTGGTCTTGTTCGTGCTGCTCCAATTTTGGTTCATCTACCGCTATGTGAGCCAAGATTTAGAGACGCCGTTTGCGAAGACCTTGCCCTCTCTCTTCTTTGCGGGTCTGTTCTTCGGATTCGGGGCGGCTTCGAAGTGGAGCAGCCTCTATCTCGCCCCGGCCTTGGCTCTGCTCTGGCTGATCTATCAAATTCTCCGAGCTAAACATTTCAAGCAGATCGGGCAGAAAGGCTTCCGGACATATTTGATTCAAACAATCCTAGTCTCCTGCGTCTTTTTCCTGCTGATTCCGGGGATTATCTACTATCTCAGCTACATCCCGCACGGCCGGGAAGCGGGATATGGCATTTTCGACGTGGGATATTGGAATCTCGTAATCGCGAACCAGCGGCATATGTGGTGGTTCCACAACGCCGTCGCCGGGATGGAACACGGATTCTCCTCCTATTGGTGGATGTGGATATTCAACATCCGGCCCATCCTCTACTACGCCAGCACCGCGCCGGATGGAGATATCCTGCGGATTGCCGCGTTTGGAAACCCCGCTGTCTACTGGGGCGGCCTCCTCGCGATGATCGCGATGCCTGTGGCGTGGATTCGGCGGGGAGACGGGAGAGCCTTTGCGATTTTCCTCTGCTACATCATGCTGCTCTTGCCCTGGATGTTCATCCCGCGTACATCCTTTGCATATCACTATTTTGTGAACATCATCTTCCTCTGCCTCGCCCTGGCTTATGTGTTTGACCATTTAATCCGGCGCGGACGGGGGAGATATAAGACGGCGATTGTGGGCTTTACCTTGGTTTCGGTCGGGCTGTTTGCACTCTTTTACCCGGCTTTGTCCGGCTGGCCGATGTCGAGTTGGTATAGCCAGAACGTGCTCCGGTGGTTCGAGACATGGCCGATTTGGTGACGCAGGGCAAGGGCTCTGCCCTTGCCGCCTATCAAAATACAGCGGACGACCAAGGGCCGTCCCTACGAGTAGGAGACTATCATGCGTTTTGATATGCACGTCCATTCCTCCGCCAGCGGAGACTGTTCGACGGAGATGGAAGAGACAGTTCAAGAGGCCGTATTGCAAGGCCTGTCCGGCCTCTGCTTCACCGACCACTGCGATCTCATCAGCGGGGTGACGCCGGGCAAGCGAGTGAAAGACTGCTACACCGATTGGGCAAAGAGCTACCGCGCGATCGAACGAGTGAGAACGATCTGGGGCGACCGGATCGAAATTCTCCACGGGATGGAACTCGCGGAAATGGTGCAAGACCCGGAGCGGGCGCGGGAATGCGCCGCGGCGCCCGGGCTCGACTTTCTGCTCGGCTCTGTCCACGCGCTGACGGGAAAGCTCGACTTTTTCTATCTGGACATCGAAGACCAAGCCGCCTGCCACCAGCTTGCGGATTTATATCTGGACGAGAACATCGGCATGGCGGAGCTGAATCTCATGGACGTAATCGCCCACGTGGGCTACTTCAATCGCTACATCTCCAAAAAGGGTTTTTGGATTGACATGATGGAGTATGAAGAGAAACTGCGCCATCTGTTTGGCATCCTCGTCCAAAACGGGCGGGGGATTGAGCTAAACACTTCGGGCATGCGGCGGGACCCCGGGCCGCATTTTACGATTCCCGACCTGCCCGTACTCCGGTTGTTCCGGGAGTGCGGCGGTGAGATCGTGACGACCGGGTCTGACGCGCATATGGCGAAACATGTTGGTAGCCATCTGGCTGAGGCCGAAGAACTACTCCGCGCGGCGGGGTTTCGGTATACGACAGTATTTCGGCAGAGAAAGCCGACCTTTATTCCACTGTAGGAGGGTACCATCATGATTGCCTTGGCATGTGACCACGGGGCGTTCGCCCTGAAGGAAAAAGTAAAGGCCCATCTGTTGGAGCAGGGCTGCAAAATCGAAGATTTCGGTACGCATTCGACTGAGAGTTGTGACTATACCGACTTTGCCGTATGCGCGGCAAACGCCGTGGCAACTGGCGCGTGTGAGCGAGGGATTGTCCTCTGCACGACGGGGATCGGCATGTCCATCGCGGCCAATAAAGTGCGCGGGATTCGGTGCGCGCTCTGCACAGATACTGTCATGGCAGAGATGACGCGGCGGCATAACGATACCAATATGCTCGCCCTCGGCGCGGGGATTACGGGAGATATGGCCGCGCTCCGCATTATAGACACGTGGTTGGGCACGGCATATGAAGGCGGCCGGCACCAGCGCCGGGTGGACAAGATTATGGAGATAGAACAGAGGTAGACCCCATTGGCGAGACAGAAAGAAAAAATCTATCGGCGGCGCAGGCCCTTGCGCACTCTGCTGCGGGTCCTCGGTGTCTCCCTTTTGACGATCATTCTCCTTTTGGTGGTGGTCTTTTTCTGGTTCCAGCGATACATCGTCTACACGCCGGACGGGATCCGGCTCGATATACCCTTTTTGCGGGGGATTTTATACGAAATCCCGGAAGACGCGCAGGACGAGCCATTCCCATTCCTGCCCCCCTGGGCAACCCCGACCGATCCGGATTTGCCCGTATTGCCGGATGGGCCGACGCTGCCCTGGGTCGGCCCGATGCGCGGCGTGCTGGTCAGCGGAGAGACGCTGGCAGCGGGGTCGAATTGGGATCAGGCCTTGGAAAACCGTGAAGCGAACGCGATCCTTGTTGCGATGAACGATGAGACTGGGCGGCTCTGGTGGGCGAGCGAGGTGGACACGGCAATCCGCTTCGCACTCTATGGCGAAGGCCAGCCGGGTCCAATTTTGGAAACGATCGACCCGGAGTTTGGGCGCTCGGCCCTGCTCTTCGGGTTTCACAATGAACTAATGGCGACCCGCAATCCGCCCGTCGCCTTAGACGGTGCGGAGGGTTGGCTGGACCCGCGCAATCTGGAAATGCGAGACTACATCATGGACCTCGCCCTCGAACTCGGGCGGCTCGGGTTTGACGAAATCGTATTGGTAGACTTCACCTTCCCGCCAAACTACGCCGGGGCGAACGCTGCGGTGATTGTAAATTTCCTGCGGGCCCTGTCTCAAGCGCTGGCGACCTTAGACGTAAGGCTCAGTGTGATGGTGGGAGAGCGGGATTGGTATGATCCATATGGAGAGGCGCTGCCCCTTCCGAGCGTGGACCAGCTTCTAGAAGTCGTGGACCGTTTTTATACAGTCCTAGAACCGGAAACCCTCGCGGATGCGGAGCGGCATAGCGCCTTAATGGCGGCAGTGGAGACTACGCTTGGCATAGAGATACCTCGCTTTGTCCCCGTGGGATCAGACGAGGTGCCGAGAGATGGGAATTGGGTTGTGCGAGAGTAAGCGGACATAGCGAATTTATCAGTTGAGAGGAGATCAGGTATCATGCCAAATGCCATTTATTATGTGTCCTATAAACTCAAAAAGGGGACATCAGTGCCAGACTTTTTGCTTGCGGCGAAAGCGCTCAATGACGGCTACATCTCCAAACAAAAAGGCTACATCTCCTGGGAACAGATGGTCGATGGAGAAACATGGGCGGATATGTGCACCTTTGAAACCATGGAAGACTTAAAAGCGTTCGAGGAAGCCTCCCGGAATCCAAGTGAGTTGGCCGGAAAATTCTACTCTTTTATCAACCTGATGAGTTGCAAAGGGCATAAGTTTTCTGTCGAGAAAACATACGGGAAGTAGACATACCAACAGCCCCCGCTCAATCTTTGAGCGGGGGCTGTTTTGTTGGGCGGCTTTGGTGGTGTAAAGCACAGCGGACGATTAAGCTGCGCTAACGGATGCCGTCTCCTTTACCGCGACCCACTTCACCACTTGGATGGTAAGCGGCAGCGCGAGCCACTCATATCCCCACTTGAGGCATACCTGGAGCACAATCATCTCGGGGAGCGCGTCCCAGGGGATCACCCCGGCAAAGGCGACCAGTGTGAAAATCGTCGTGTCCACAATATGGCCCCCGATCGAGGATGCCATGGCGCGGAAGGTGAATCCCCGCATCCCCTCCCGCCCTTGTTTGAGGTGGCGAAAAGTCCGGTCATTCACGAATTTACCCACTGTAAAAGCCAATAAACTCGCGACGACAATACGCCAAGTTCCCCCAATCGCCGTTGCGAACATGGTGCCATCATACCATTCCGGCTGCGGGAGCATCAGGCTCAACTGGATCAACAGGGCCAAAAGCGCACTGAGCGCGAGGCTCAGCCACGCCGCCCGGCGCGCCCAACCGTACCCATATACCTCCGCGAGGACCGATGCGAGAATATAGGTAATAGGAAAAGTCAAAATCCCAGCGGTCGTGGTCCAGTGGATGAATACGATCATATGGTTAGCAAGAATATTGGCAATCAACAAGCTGGCTGCGTAGATTGCGATCAGATAGACCAGAATGGGGGAAGCTGTAGTAGTTCCGGCTTTTTTGGGGATATCCATAGAATACTCTCTCCTTGGCAGACCTTCCGAATATCCCCCGAAAACACAAAAAATGCGCGCAGGGGTATTCTGCACGCGCGCCCCTAGTTTTGTTTTGAGACAGGATGGTTTCGAACTGTCTTATATGATTGTGGGTTTATTGTAGCGGAGATTTGTTGTGATGTCAATGTCCTCCTGGATGCTTTTTGCCATGTGCTTATTTTCTCAGGCCAATCGGGCCTACCGCTTCGTGTCGCCGAAGGCGACCTCCTTTTTGTCTTGACAAAAAGGAGGCAAAAAACAATTTAAGAGAAACTGCGTTTCTCTTAAAAATCTCTTCCTTTTGAC
>Ga0131853_10001186_pt1 | contig 47123 bp, 40 predicted proteins | sample TergutLab28metaG_FD_92764 | JGI IMG/M metagenome (GOLD analysis project Ga0131853, IMG submission 92764) | Labiotermes labralis P1 segment gut microbial communities from Petit-Saut dam, French Guiana - Lab288 P1 (version 2) (version 2) | ecosystem: Host-associated > Arthropoda: Insects >... | reverse complement strand
TCTCCCCTGTTATGCTGATGGACATTTACAGCCACTCTTCGTATGAGATCACAAAGCGATACCTCGGCATCGCGCAGGAAGATAGAGATAAGATTTATCTCTCCGCCGCATTGTTTTAGCTGCTGAGAAAAAGAATACGAAACATGCAAAGTCTATCTTCCTTTGACTTTGCTCTTTTTCACTGTCAAATTTTTCTCCGCCAAAATTCCTCATGAATCTCCCGCATGCGGGCAGACTAATGGGAAAATTCCTCTATGGAGATGAACCCTATGGAAAACAGACTCAAATCCGCCGCGTCGCCTTATCTGCGGAGCCACGCCGAAAACCCGATCCACTGGCACGAATGGGGACCCGCCGCGTTTGCCGAAGCCCGAGAACGGGACGCGCCTATCTTCTTGTCTGTCGGCTACTCCTCCTGTCACTGGTGCCACGTGATGAATCGCGAGAGCTTTATGGACGAACAGGTGGCCTATATGCTCAATAATCACTTCGTGTCCATCAAGCTGGACCGCGAGGAGCGGCCGGACATCGACCACCTCTATATGGAAGCCTGCACCGCCTTGACAGGTCAGGGCGGCTGGCCGCTCACCGTCTTCCTCGGCCACGACAAAAGCCCCTTCTTCGCCGGAACGTATTTCCCAAAACAGAGCCTCCTCGGCCTCCTCACCCGCGTCCGCGACATGTGGCAGAGTGAGCGAGAACGTCTAACGGGCGCGGGATTGGAACTGCTCAGTTTCCTCTCCCGTCCTGTCCCCGGTGGAGATGCGGATCGCTATGCCTGCCTGGTCGCCGGCGTCGAGGCGCTTGACGCTTCGTTTGACCCCACCTATGGCGGGTTTCATCCGGCCCCAAAATTTCCGGCCTTGCAGCGGCTGCTCTTCCTCCTGCGCTGGGCGGAGACGGCGGAGGATGCTGATCGCGCCCGCGAAATCGTCGCCACCACGCTCACCGGCATGGCTGAGGGCGGACTTTACGATCACGCGGGCGGCGGATTCTTCCGCTACAGCACAGACCGCGAATGGCATATTCCGCACTATGAAAAAATGCTCTATGACAACGCCATGGCAATCCTCACCTACGCCGAGGCTTCTATCACATTGAAGGAGCCGCGATTCGCCGAAATCGCCCGGTCCTGCGTTGCTTTTGTGCGCCGCGAGTTTACCGGACCAGATGGCGGGTTTTACACCGCTCTAGACGCCGAAAACGAGGACGGCGAGGGCGTATTCTATCTCTGGACGCGCGCGCAAGTCACCGAAGTCCTTGGCTTAGAACGCGGGACCAAATTCTGCGAAGCCTATGGCATTGGAGACAATCTCAGCCTCCCCCACCGGATCGGGCAAGGACTCACCGACGAATATGCCAAAGACCTGGCCCTGCTCTACACGCATCGGCAAAAGCGCGACTATCCCTTCCGCGACGAGAAGGCCATCGCCTCCTCCAACGCGCTCCTCGCCGCCGCGCTCGCCTCAGCTGGACGACTCCTCGGTGAGTCCGCGTGGATCGGCCTCGCGGAGGAGATTTGCCAATTCATCCTCGAGCACCTCTGTCTCAGCGGCAGGCTCTATGCATCCTATATCGACGGCAGCTCACACCAAAAAGCCGTCCTCGACGACTACGCCTACCTGACCCTCGCCCTCACCGAACTCTATCAGGCTACCTTCGACCCAAAATGGCTGGGCCTCGCCCTCACCTGGAACGCCCATATGATGGAGCTCTTCGGCGGCGCGGGCGGCGGCCTCTTCCTCTCCGGCCGAGATGTGACCGATCTGCCACTTCGGCAAAAAGTCTACCTCGACAGCGCGCTGCCCTCCGGCAATGCTGTCGCCGCCTCGAATCTGCTCCGGCTCCACGCGTTAACGCGGGACGAAACCTATCTCACCACCGCCGAAGGCATCCTCGCGGGAGGTCTTGGGGCGATGAGCCGCTATCCCGCGTCCGCCACGGGATTGCTCTCTGCGATTTTGCTCCTCGGGAACATCAGCACGCTTACGATTTCACCGGGGCAGGATCAGCGGGCCTTGGTAGATGCCGTTGCTGGATACTTCCCTTTCCTACAAGTGGCCGTCGTCGGCGAGCCGGGCGGGCCGCAGGCTCCGGTAGACCGCTTGGTGCCGTCTGCCGAAACAGCTTTGCCCGTCGAAGGGCAGGCCGCGGCGTATTATTGCGATCGGTCCGGGTGCCATCGGCCGGTGGTGGATCAGCGGGTGCTGGGGGAGATACTACGCAGGTGATTTTTGCTATAGAGATATTTCTACCTCGGTCGGTAGACCCATTGCTTCGCTTTCGCCGAAGGCGACCTCCTTTTTGCGTTGGCAAAAAGGAGGCAAAAAAACAATTCAAGAGAAACCGAATGGTTTCTCTTGAAAATCTCTTCCTTTTGAACTTAGTGCATAGCAAACCACCGCACATTCGTCTAGCGTACCGCACAAGAACACACACGCCCGAAAGCGATACAAACCTCCGCCGGCAGGCGGAACCACAAACCCTGAATGCCCCCAAACCAAAAGTCAAAAAGGAAGAGATCTTTAAGAGAAACCATTCGGTTTCTCTTAAATTGCTTTTTTGGGTACTTTTTTGCCAACGCAAAAAAGTACCTCGCTTCAGCGAAACAAGCAAAGCGTGCCGCAGGCTCATAATATAGAGTATTGATGTGAAAAACAAAAACCCCCTCGCCACATGGCAGGGGGTTTTGATATTCTCACATCCGCTCCGGCGCGGACACACCCAGCACATCCAAGCAACAGGCGATTGTCCGCCGGGCGGTGTCGGCTAGCTTTAGCCGTGCCCGAAGCAGTTCCGGGGCTTCGCCTTTGATTCGGCAGTGGCTGTAAAACCCGTGGAATGCCGCCGCGAGTTCTTGGGCATAGCGGTTGACCTTCGAAGGATCGTAGTCTCTGGCGGCGATGCGGACTTCTTCGGGCAATCTCGCAATCGCTTTAATGAGCGCCCGCTCGTCCACTCCCATGATCTGGGCAAAATCGACATTGGCTGTCTTGGGCACTGTCTCCCCCTCATCCGCTAGGGCTTTTACTAGTGTACATATCCGAGCGTGGGCATAGTGGATGTAATAGATCGGATTCTCGCTATCCTCGCGGACGGCAAGGCCGAGGTCGAACTCCAAATGCGTATCCGGCTTCGTGCTAAAGAAGAAGCGGGCGGCGTCTTTTGGAATCTCATCCAAGAGGTCCGCCAAGGTGATGGACTTACCGGTGCGTTTGGAGACCCTTACTGTCTCCCCGTCTCGCGTCAGACGGACCATCTGCATGATGAGAAAGTCCAGCTTTTCCGGATCAATACCAATCGCCGGCAAAATTTTCTTGAAACGGATCGCGTGTCCGTGATGGTCGGCGCCCCAGACATCGATCACGCGGTCGAACCCACGCTTGACAAATTTATCCCGATGATAGGCGATATCGGCAGCGAAATAGGTATAGTGTCCGTTGGCGCGGCGGAGCACATCGTCTTTTTCCGCGCCGAGGTCTTTGAGGTTGAGCCAAAGCGCACCGTCTTTTTCATACGTGTGGCCGCCGTCTATGAGAAGTTGGATCGTCTCCTCCAAATAGCCGGAATCATAGAGTTCAGACTCCATGAACCAGCGGTCATACGTAATGCCGTACCGCTCGAGATCCGCTTTCATCTTCGCGATGTTATACGCCAGGCCAAAGGCCATCATGTCGGCCCGGCGCGTTTGCTCGTCTATGTCGAGATAGGCCTCACCGTGTTGGTCATAGAAAAGCTGCGCGAGGGCTTTTAGGTCCTCGCCGTGATAACCGTTTTCCGGAAAAGTCACAGCCTCTTCGCCGCGAATCAGTTGGATGTAACGAGCTTCTAAGCTCTCAGCAAACAATTCCACCTGATTGCCCGCGTCGTTGACATAGAACTCGCGCCAGACATCATATCCGGCCCGATCAAGCACCGCCGCCATTGTGTCTCCCAGTACACCGCCGCGGGCATTGCCTATCGTCATCGCCCCGGTTGGGTTCGCGGAGACAAACTCAACCATAACCTTCTGCCCCTGCCCCACATCAATGCGCCCATAATCGCGGTCCAGAGTTTCGACGGTTTGCAAGACTTCCCGATACCACCGCTCCGCGAGCCGGAAGTTGAGAAATCCGGGACCTGCGATCTCCACCTCGGTGAAATAGCTGCCATCCAGCGAAATCCGCTCGACCAAGGCTTCCGCGATCTTCCGCGGCGGCAGACCCAGCGGCTTCGCCGCCGCCATCGCCCAAGCGGAGGCGTAGTCACCGTTTTTTTCGTCGCGCGGGATGTCGATCGTCCCTATGACGCTCTCCCCGCCGGGAGGCAGGACGCCATCTGCCACAGCCTTATTATAGGCCGCCTCCAACAGTACGCCGATCTCTGTTCTTGCGCTCTCTATCGTATTTGCCATCTTTGTACTCCCTCCGGCGCTTCGCGCCACCTCCCTCTGAGCGGGAGGCTTTGATCTTTACGCGCCGAGGCCCCTGCCGGACTCCCTCACGCTGATTACAAAACTGTTCTCACTGACAACCACGCCGTCTACGTCTATTGTGTAGTCGATTTCCACATCTCCGCCGGGTACGCCGAAATCCGCGAACAGCCGCCTCGTGTCTACACCCATCCCCGTGGCGCCGTAGGGCGTCTCGTAGAGAAACAGATGCTTTTTGCCCTGTTCAAAGATCATCTGGGCGTTCATGGTGCCTTCCCGTGTGAGCGTAACCTTTTCGGGACTCACATGAAACGTTGTCCGCGTGCCGGCCATGCCGGTCATCTCGGTTTCCATGTAGGAAAACATCGTCTCCGCACCTTCGTTGTGATAGGTTCCGCCGGTAATGAGTTCGAAACTGTCTTCCTCCGCCAAGTGGGGCCTATGGGCGCCTTTGATGGATATCATTACATCTTTCATATTCGCTAGACCTCAATTGTGTTGGTGGTACCGGGACACACTGTGCGCCCCTACGAGTATACTCTGTGTGCGCACGATTGTCAAAGAAGCACACGCAATCTGGTATGTGTCATCCGTTATACCGTGTTCATGCCGCAGTATGCTTATATACTATGTGTTAATAACCCAGCTCCACTTGCTGGATTTTGCCTCAATTAAAGTAGATTCAATTAGAGTAGAGCCCTTTCCAAAAGTAACTCCACATGTTTTACACGAGTAGGGGCCCCTATTTTGTATTACAGATATATTCGTTGGGTCTAGAAAAATGATGTCCACTTCTTTATCATAAAGATAAATTTCACTGCATACAGGACATTTACAAATTAGAAACCATTCTTGCCCATAAGTTTCACCTATAGCTTCTATTATTGCATCATAATCTATATGTTCTGTTTTAACATGTTCATTCATCCCCTACTCCAGTTCCACCCGCTCCACATCGCCAGACACATCCTGCTGCAGAAACAGCGATGCGAGCTTTTCAAACCCCGCCACGCTGTCCGTCACAAAATAACGATGCATCCCGCCTTCTTTTTGCGCCCGGAGTTGGTCTTCGTCTGCGAGGTCCCGCGCCACCCGCTCCGCCGCCGCACGGCCGGACGAAATGAGGGCCACATTCGGCCCGAGGAACCGCCCAATCACCGCCTCCAGCAGTGGATAATGCGTACAACCCAGAATCAAGGTATCCACCCCGGCGGCTTTGATGGGGGCCAGATACTCCGCCACAACCGTCTCAATCACCACATCGCCCGGATGAACGCGCCCGTTTTCCACAAGCGGCACAAACAACGGGCAGGCCCTGCTCGTAAGCTCCACATCTGGATCGGCCGCACGAAGCAGACGCTCATAAGCGCCGCTGTTGATGGTCGCCTCTGTACCGATTATGCCGATTTTGCCCGTCTTCGTCTGGGCCAAGGCCACCTCTACAGTCGGTTCGAGTACGCCATAGATCGGCACATTGTAATCGCCTCGAATCTGTTCCAGCGCGACCGCGCTGACCGTGCCGCAAGCGACCACCACGGCCTTGACGTCCAGTCCGAGCAAAAAGGCAATGTCTTGCCGGGTGTATTTGATGATAGTCTCCCGGCTGCGGACCCCGTACGGGACCCGCCCCGTGTCACCCAGGTAGCAGATGTCCTCTCCGGGCAAGCGCTGCATGAGCGTCGCCATGGCCGTGAGTCCGCCAAGACCGGAGTCGAACACGCCTATCGGCCGATTGTCCATTTCCGCCATGATTTCCCTCCGATATAATGGATACTTGCCTCCTCCGTACCACAGACGGGAAGCATAAAAGATGTTATGCTAAAATGATGAAAACATGCGCAATCTATCTCTGTATGATACCCTAGGATCCCGCGCAAGTCAAACTGAAGAGACATTTTTCTCAAAAAGATGGATTGTACCAAAAATTTGTGTGGCATTTTTCTGCATCTTGTGATATACTATGAATAGTGTCACAAGATACAGAAGGACAGAAGGTGGTGTGCATATGCAGATCAACTTAAGTAACCAAGAATTTCGCCTGCTGCTCGATCTCGCCTATGTGGGTAACTGGATCCTAAACTCCACACGCGGCGAAGAGCGTTTTACTCCCTACGACGACCTCGAAGCCAAACTCTTCGCCCACAGCATCGCCGCTGGGATGCCGGAGTTGCTGGAGGTGCACCAAGAGGGTGTCGCTCCGTCCCGCGCCTATGTCGAGGGCGGAATTCATGAGGCGATCATGGACTATGAAGACACGGTCTTTTTCGAGATTCTCGCAGAGGAACTCGCCAAGCGAGACATGAGCCACGCGTCTATTAATCCCGAAAACTTCAAAGAACTCACCGGCCGGATGGATGAGTATATCGCCGAGTTCGAACAAAATGGGATGGATAATATCTCACTGAGCTAGGTTTCAAACAATCAAAAGCAGCCTCCAGATTTGACTGGGGCTGCTTTTTTATTCCCAACTCGCGCTTTGCCCTTTGGATGGCGGCAAATGCCTGTCCTATAAGTTACCTGCTACATAACTACCATCATCTGCAAACGTTATGGTGTAGCGTTCCGTTGTAAACCGTATAATCAATAAATTCGGATCATCCGGCCCGCTCCAATGTACGCCATCATTAAAAAACGGAAGCCAATTTTCTTTTCTCGTTTCTGGGTCGGTGCACGCTTCGGCTGTACCGACGAGATTGATTGTGTATGTGCCGGAATTGATGCATACGCAGGCTTTCTTATTTTTACTGATTCGTTCCGCATATGGTCTGTCAACAGCCGTATTAAACGTCAGCCACTTTATGCCGTCGGCTCTTGTGATGCAAAATGTAGTGGCGGAGGGGAAGCCGTTCTCATCTATCAGGGAAAGCGCGGCATAGCCATTCATATCACCCTCTCTATACTCTGCTTTCGAGTTGACGAGTTCACTTGCTCGTGTAATAACCTCTTGATTCATTTCTTCAACCACCTTTCTGATTTTTCATTAGCATATCACGTTTAATGCGACAACAGTATGTCTTGTTTGAAACGACAATCTCAGCCCGCCATCTAAATTGAAATCATTTTCCCAGATCCCTGCTAAATATTCAAATTTCGGGGAACATGATTGGGCCGCGCCTCACCTTTACTTCGCCAGCGAATTGTGATAAGATAAAATACTTATCTTTCCTCCGGGAGGCGATGCCCGTGACGCATGAATACTACATGTCCGAAGCGCTCCGGCTCGCGGAAGAGGCGATGGCCCATGGCGAAGTCCCTGTCGGATGCGTCATCGTAGACGCCGAGGGGCAGATTATTGGCCAAGGCCGCAATCGGCGCGAGGCGGATCACAGCGCGATCGCCCACGCTGAGATATTAGCCATTGAGGAGGCCTGCCGCGCCTTGGGAGACTGGCGCCTCTCGTCGTGTAGTCTCTATGTCACCTTGGAGCCCTGTCCAATGTGTGCGGGGGCGATTATCAACGCGCGGATCGGCAAGGTGTTCTACGGCGCGAAGGACCCGACCCTCGGGGCCACCGGCAGTGTAATCAACCTCTTTTTAGAGCGATTCGGTCATGAGCCGCAACTGGTTGGCGGCCTGTTGGAAGCGCCCTCCAAGACCCTCATGACCGGATTCTTTCGGCAATTGCGCTAGGCTTTACGAGCCTCCTTTTTCTCGCCTTTTTTGTGTTTATTCATGCATTTTTCACATCTGGGATGTATAATAGGTCGTTATCAATATCCTGACGAAAGGAGGTCCGCACGATGCCTTATGACCCGAACAACCCGAAAGACCCATCCATTCCCCCGCCGGACGCATCAGATACCACCCGATTAGACAGTGGATATTTCCCCTATAGCTCCCCTTCCAAACCGCGTGACGTGACCCCGAAAGTCAGTGGGCCGGCTGTACCGCCACAGCGGGATCCGGGCCGCCCTTTTTTATCTGCCGCTCCGCCTGTCGTGCCGCAACGGTCTGTGCCCAACAGCCGTTCGACCTATGGCACCGGATATCCCATGGGCAGCGGCAATCTACGCACACCGCCTGGAATGTCAGGCCAGACGGCACCTCTGCCGAAACTGGACACCCCAGACCCCGGCGTACAGATCCCACCGGAGCGGATTCCCCCGAAAAAAGCGGACCGTCCGCCTGAAGAGCCGCCCTCCTATGAACCGCGGCGGCGCGGCGGGCCGCCTCCCAAGCGAAAGGGCAGCGTATTCCTAGCCATTCTTTTGCTGATCCTCTGCACCGCGCTCGGCGCCGGGGCCGGGTTTTATGCATCTCACAGATTGATCTCTGAGTTCGAGGAAACGCTCGCTGATTTCGAGGCCGATCTCGCGCTCGCTCTGCAAACACCCTCTCCGACACCAACGCCGTCCCCAACCCCAACTCCTTCCCCCACGCCTCCACCGGCGAACTCTTCCCGCCCAGCCGGGGCGCTTACGTCGGAGGAGGTTTATGAGCTCGGCCGAACCCAGGTAGTGGGCATCACCTCGGAGATTACACACCCCAATGCCAGCGTCACACGGGTCACCGGGAGCGGGTTTATCTTCTCGGAGGAAGGGTATATCATCACCAACTACCACGTCATCGAGCACGCCAGCCACATCTTTGTCATGCTCTCCGACTACAGCATGCACACAGCCCAACTCATCGGCGGCGAAGGGATCACGAGCGACATCGCGGTGCTCCGCATTGATACGAGCAATTTGAACCTGACCCCCGCGGTGATCGGCAGTTCCGCCGAAATGCGAGTAGGCAGTCCGGTCTATGCGCTCGGTAATCCACTGGGAGACTTGACCTTTAGCTTTACCGCCGGAGTCGTCAGCGCGCTCAATCGCGAGGTGGCTGTGGGGCATGGTATTGTGCTGAACATGTTCCAAACAGACGCCGCCGTCAATTCCGGCAACTCCGGCGGGCCGATGTTTGACGAATTCGGCCAGGTGGTAGGCGTCGTCACCGCCAAATCCGCCTTGGAAGGCGTGGAGGGCATCGGATTCGCCATCCCCATCGACGAGGCGATGCATTATGTGGAAATGATTATCGAGCGCGGCTATGTCCCGCGTCCGCATCTGGGGATTTTCCCTGAGACGATCACGGAAGCCTATGCCCAGGAGACGGGCCGGGTGCCGGGCGTCTACGTCAACACAGTCGATCCGAACACTCCAGCCGAAGCCGCCGGAATGGCCGAGGGAGACATCATCACCCGCATGGACGACCAAGAAATTCGGACTGTGGAAGAACTCCGCGCCGTGCTTGCCACATTTGAAGTGGGAGACGAGGTTGTAATCACCGTTTGGCGCAATGGCGAAGTGTTGGAATTGCGTGTGACCCTGGGACGTCGTTAACTAGGCGAAACTAAAAGGACCTGCCGGGAAGCGCTTCCCGGCAGGTCCTTTTTTGCATTCACGTTACGAAAACGACCGAATATTTTCGCATTTCACCTTCGTAAACCGCAAAAAATCATCAGACTTTTTCTCTTCAGCAAGGCTAAGTTTGTTGACAGGAATCACTTGATCTTTCCTCGTGAACAAAACATACAACTGCTCTGTTTCTAGGAAGCGGGTGACCGTATCGTAAGGAATGGTCACCTCCTCGCCCCCGTTCGCGGCGGAAACTTTTATGCCTTCCGGCGGGAAGGAGGTGATGTAGTCCGCTGCAGAATCGCTTATTTTTCCGCCCCCTATCGTGAGCGAGTTGGATGAGCGGAAATACATCAGGACAAACCCAAAGCACGCCACAAAGGCGACAGTTGCAAGGGGTATGTTCCCCTCGTTCGCATTGCCAAAGCCGACGAGAAACGCAGCGACCGCGACGATGAGGAAGCCCTTTCTTTCCCGGGAGGAGTGTATCTTTTTCTTCACTTCCTGAGCAAGGTCTTTGTCGATTCTGGTTCTGGTTTCATAGCGTTCCATGATATTCTCCCTATCTCCACTCTCTATGTTTTGCCATTGTATCACAAGCATCGCAAATATTCAAACCCTTCCGCATCGCTGGACGTCCGCATGCGCGCGTGCTATACTGATTGCATCAATAGCAAAGGATTTTTGCATGCTGCATCTTATCTTGGGACCCGCTACTACGGGCAAAACCGGAAAAATCTATGAGGCCATCCGTGCGCGGGTCGAGGCCAAAATGCCCGGCGCGATCTTGATCGTGCCGGAGCAGTATTCGCACGCCGCAGAACGGGAACTCATAGCGCGGTGTGGACCGACAACCAGCCTATATGCGGAAGTGCTCAGTTTTACGCGGCTGGCAAGCCGCGTCGCGGAGGAAGTCGGCGGAGGGGCTCAAGTCGCGCTGGATGAGGGCGGGCGGATGCTCACCATGCGCATGGCGCTGGCCGCTACCTCTTCGACCCTTCGCCTCTATGGACATCTAGGGCAAAAGCCGGAGTTTCTGAAGGGTATCCTCGATACGGTAGACGAACTAAAACAGTGCGACCTCACCCCCGAAGCCCTGCTCGACGCCGCAGAATGGGCCGAAGGCAGCCTCGCGGATAAGCTCCATGATCTGGCCTATTTGCTAGGCGCTTACGACGGCGTCAGCGGACGGACCGACCCGCGAGACGCGCTCTCGCGGCTGGCGGATACCATAGCAGACAGCTCTATCGTGAAATCCGCTGTTTTTATTGATGCGTTTTCTGACTTTACGGCGCAGGAAAACCGGGTCCTCCGACGCCTCCTCCGCACGGGGACAGATTTGACGGTAGCCTTAACTTGCAACGGCCTCTGGGACGAAAACCCGCTATTCGCGCCCGCTGTCACCACAGCGAACTATTTACGGCGGGCGGCGGAGGAATATGGGCATGCGGTAGAACTTACGCAGCTAGAACCAACCGAGCTCCGTCCGGCAGAGTTGCAAAACGTGGAGCGCTATCTGTTCACGACGGACATCGGAGACGGCGCCCACGATACCCCGCCCCCCACTACGGAGGCGGTGGAACTCTACGTCGCGGCGACACCTTTGGAGGAGTGCGAACTGGCGGCGTCACGCGTCTTGGCGCTGGTGCAGACGGAAGGCTATCGCTACCGAGACATCGCCGTCGCGGCGCGGGGATTCGGGGATTATGAGACTGCGGCGGAACACATATTTGCACGCCACGGAATCCCGGTTCATGTGGCGCGGAAGGCAGACATCCTAGAGAAGCCGATTCTGTTGCTATTGACGGCCGCCCTCGACATCTTAGACGGCGGCTGGCGGTTTGAACCGATGTTCCGCTACTTGCGGACAGGCCTAGCTGATCTCGCGCAATCCGAGGTAGACCTGCTGGAAGGCTATGTCCGGACATGGAATATCTACGGCAGCCGCTGGACACGGCGGACGGATTGGACGGAGAACCCCGCCGGATATGGCGCGCCCTTCGGCGAAAAAGAGGCGGCCGAGCTGGCTTTAATCGACAGTCTGCGCCGTCGCGTAGCGGCGCCCTTGGCGGCCTTGGAGCAGGGCGGCCGATCTGCGAAAACCGCGGCGGGCCAGGCGGCGGCGCTTTATACGTTTCTAGAAGCGATTCGCCTGCCAGAAACCCTGACAGATCGCGCTGACCGCTTGCGCACATCCGGACGAGACACGCTCGCGGCGGAATATTTGCAGATTTGGGGCATCTTGATCTCGGCCTTGGAGCAGGCGGAGGCCATTTTGGGCGAGACACCGATGGATCAATCAGAGTTTTCGGCGTTGATGCGGCTTGTGCTCAGCCAATACAGCGTAGGCGCGATTCCGCAGACAATCGACCGGGTTTCGCTCGGCGAACTCGACCGGACACGGCGACGAGACCTGCGCTGTCTCATCGTACTAGGCGCGACGGACATGCGCCTCCCGGCCCCGGCAAGTGGCCGTGGCATACTCACAGAGGCGGACCGAGAGCGGCTCCGCATGCTCGGTCTATCTCTTCCAGACAGCGCGGAAGAGCGCGTTTATCGGGAACAAGCTCTGATTTACCACGCCTTCGCCGCACCAAAGGAGCGGTTGATCGTCTCCTGGGCGCGAGCGGAAGACAGTGGGGCACCATGTCGGAAATCCCCGGTTTTGACGCGACTGGAGGCGATTTTGGGGCGAGAGGTCGTGTCCTTTGCAGGGACCGCACACCCAAACGGCCCCTCTCTCCCATATACACATCTCCCTCTACGAGGGCAAGCCCTCTCCATCCCCGCCACCCGTCGGCTATACGGCGAAACGCTTCGCCTCTCAGCCTCGCGGCTCGAAACCTTCCACTCTTGCGCCTTCCGTTATTTTATGCAATACGGCCTCGGGGCAAAAGTCCGGCGAAAGGCCGAATTAGACGCGCCCATGGCCGGAGATTTCATGCACTACATTCTCGAACACGTGACGCGAGACATCCAAAATCGAGGCGGCTTTCAGTCCGACGCCGCGCTGGATTGGCGGGCGTTGACAGATCAATATGTAGCGGAATACACGCGGCTGCGCCTGGGCGACATGGCGGAAAAAACCGAGCGGTTCCATTATCTGTTCCGGCGGCTCTGCCGGGACACCTATAGCGTCGTGGAAGACATGGTGGAGGAACTCCGACGGTCAGAGTTCCGTCCGCTGGAGTTTGAACTCTCCTTCGGACCAGATGGCACTCTGCCGGCGGTAGAACTGGTCAGAGACGGAGCAGAACTCTCCCTCCGGGGCGCGGTGGATCGGGTCGATGGATGGATTCACGAGGGTAAGCTCTATCTCCGCGTAGTGGACTATAAAACAGGAAAAAAGGACTTCTCCCTCTCAGACGTCTGGTATGGCGTAGGCGTACAAATGCTGCTCTACCTCTTCGCTTTGACACGTCTCGGCGGCGCGCATTTCGGCGGCCTGCCCCTAGAGGCAGGCGGGGTGCTGTATGCGCCAGCGCGCGATGTGGTCGTTCCCTTACCCAAGACGGCAGAAGTCGAGGAAATTGAAAAGGAACGCCGGAAAGCGCTTTGCCGCAAGGGCCTCATCGTCGATAATCCGGACCTCATCACCGCGATGGAGGCAGGAGACAACCCGCAGTTTATTCCGGTAAAATTCACGAAAGACGGAGCGCCGGGCGGGGACAGTCTAGTCTCCGCGGAAGACCTCGGCCGCATCAGCCGTCGCATCGACCAAAAGCTGTTGGACCTGGCACGGGAAATCCAAATCGGGACCGTGGCCCCGCTTCCGCTGGGGGGCAGTGTGGGCAGCCCTTGCGACTATTGCGATTTCCGCAGAGCCTGCCACCACGATGTGGCGGTAGACGGGAGCCGATATTTGCCGTCTCTGCGGCGCGATGAGGTATTAGAGAAGCTGCGGGAGGTGGATACGGATGGCTGATACACAATACACGCCCGAACAGCGGGCCGCGATTGATGATAGAGCCGGCGACCTCCTCGTCGCCGCAGCTGCGGGGTCCGGCAAAACGCGCGTACTGGTGGAACGGCTGCTCGACCAAGTGGAGGCCGGGGCGGAACTGAATCAATTCCTCATCATCACCTTCACGCGGGCTGCCGCCGCCGAACTCAAGGGACGGATTTTAGAAGAGATCAGCCATCGGCTCGCGCTTCGACCCTCGCGGCATCTCCGGCGGCAGAGCGCCTTGGTTTATAGCGCGGACATTGACACGATCCACGCCTTTTGCGGCAAGATCATCCGGGAATTCGCGCATACGCTGGGCGTAAATCCACAATTTCGTATGGCCGACGAAAGCGAGTCCGGGCCGATGCTGTCAGAGGTCTTGGAAGACCTGCTCGAAGATCGTTACGCGCGATTAAACGAATTCCCGGGCTTTGTCGAACTAGTGGATACATTGTCAGAAGGCCGGCGAGACGCGGCGTTAATCGAGACAGTACTCGACGTACACGAAAAGCTGCTCAGCCACCCCAACCCGGATGGCTGGGCGGCGGAGCGGTTGGCAGAGCTTCAGGTATCAGGTCTTTCAGACGCAAAGGAGACGCCCTGGGGCGCTTATTTGCTCCGCCAGGCGGAAGCCGCGTCCAACGATTGGCTCCGGGAGATGCGCACCGTGCGGGAGGAGTTCCGCACGGAAGAAAAATTCAACAAGGCCTACGGCCCCAGCTGGGATGAGTTGATAAGCTGGCTGGCCCGTTTTACCGCGGCGACGAAGATAGGCTGGGACGAAACCCATGCCGCGTCAACGCTTCCCGCGTTGAGCCCACGCGCTTCGGGCTACGAGGAATTCAAGAGCGTGTACAAGCGGTGCAAAGAGGCCGCCTCCAAGTGGACCGCTTCCTTTGATCTGCCCTCTCTGGAATTATTTGAGGATATGACGGCCGTTCGCCCGGTGATCGAGGCTTTGATTGCCCTGGTGCTAGACGTAGACCGCGCGTATCGAAAAGCAAAGACGCGGCGAAACGTTTTGGACTTTTCAGATCTGGAACATCTCGCGATCCGACTTCTATTAGATCAAGAAAGCGGCCTCCCCACCGCTGTCGCCGGAGAACTGGCGGAGCGGTATGCCGAGGTAATGGTAGACGAGTTCCAAGATGTCTCCGGCCTGCAAGACGCGATCTTCCGCGCCCTCGGCGCATGCGGCTCCCGTCGGTTCATGGTGGGAGACGTGAAGCAGTCCATCTACCGGTTCCGTCTGGCGGACCCGACGATTTTTCTGGGATATTATCGCGCCTTTCCGGATTATACAGAGGCAATACCGGGCGAAAGCCGCAAAGTGCTGCTCGGTAAAAACTTTCGCTCCCGGCCCGGCGTACTGCACGCGGTAAATTTTCTGTTCCGCCGGATCATGTCGGTACCCTTTGGCGAGATGGACTACGGCGACCGCGAAGCGCTTTATCCGGGCAAGGACGAGCCGGAAGGCGCAGAACCCGCAGTGGAGTTGGATATCCTCAATAAAAAGCCCCTGCCAAAAGACGGCAGCGACGCCTTCGAGATGGCGGAGGCCCGACATGTGGCCGCACGAATTCGAACCCTACACGATCAAGAAGGCTACGCCTGGGGCGACTTCGCGATCCTGCTCCGGAGCGTCTCGGGAAAAGGCTACCGCTTTGAGCGAGCCCTGGAAGAACTGGATATCCCCGTGGCAAAATCTTCCGGAGAAGGGTTTTTCTATACCGTTGAGATTGCCTCCATCCTGTCTTTGTTGACGGTCATTCTAAACCCGCTCCAAGATGTCCCCCTGATCGGGGTCTTGCGCTCACCGCTCTTCGGGTTCACCCCGGACGAATTAGCAGAGATTCGGCTGTCTGATAAACGTGTCGGTTTCTTTCATGCCTTAGAAATTTCCGCCGTGGAGAGCGAGAAGTGCCGCGCGTTCCTCGCCAATCTCGCGCGGTGGCGAGATGCGGCGCCGGATATGACAGTCGATCAATTCCTCTGGTATCTGGCCCACGAGACAGGCGCACTGCCTGTTTTCGCCGCTCTTCCCCAAGGCGAAACGCGGCGGCAAAACCTGCTGACCCTCCTCGCCTATGCACGAGGCATGGCGCAGAGCGGGTGCAAGAGTTTATTCGATTTCGTCACACAACTCGAAAAACGGCTCGAAGCCGGAGAGCCGCCGAAATTGGCAGCGGCGCACGGGGCCGGAGATGCCGTGACGATTATGAGCGTGCATAAATCGAAAGGCCTCGAATTCCCCATAGTCGTCCTGCCAGACCTCGCGAAGCGCTTTCAACTCCGCGACCTCACGGCACAAATTTTGGTGCATCCCGAACTCGGAATCGCCAGCGTGCGGCGAGATTTGATCCGCAAGATCCGCTATCCGACCCTAGCCCAGCTTGCGATTCGGCAAAAACTCCGGCAAGAGGCCTTGGCGGAAGAACTCCGCATTCTCTATGTGGCTATGACACGGGCAAAACATCGGCTCCTCATGACCGTCGCTCTGGACAACGCCGAAAAAACGATGAGCGACCTCGCCCTGATGGCATCGGAAGCGGTGTCGCCTTATGTGCTGGCAGAGCAGTCGAGCGCGGCGCCGTGGATTTTACTGCCGACCTTATCCGTCCCGGAGCCGCCGTGGACGGTGCGCGTGGTCGAGTGTGGGGTCGGGTCCGCAGATCTGGACGAACCTATCCCGCCCGCACCAGCGCGCGGCGATCAGCAGGATGCCGCTTCTGCGGAGGAGATCAGCCCTGCAGATGAGCCGGGCGAACGCAGTTCGCCTCTGCAATGGGAATATCTCCACCCAGAAGCCGTAGACCTCCCCAGCAAACTCACCGCCACAGAACTCAAGGGGCGTGACCGAGATTTAGAGGCAGACACAGAGGCGGCCCCGCATCAACAAGCAAAGCGCCCCCCCATGTTCCGGCGACCTAAGTTTATCGAGGCAAATCAACCATTGACAGGCGCAGAGCGAGGAACAGCCACGCACTTGGTGATGCAGTATATTGACTTTACCCGCTGTACGAGCCGATACGGCGTCGAGACAGAAATCGCCCGACTGCAGCGAGAAGGGCGGATCACCGATCAGGCCGCAGGAGCAGTGGATGCCGAACAGATTTGGACCTTCTTCGAAAGTCCGCTCGGACAGCGTGTGCTCTCCGCCCAGAATCTGCGGCGGGAATTTAAGTTTTCGCTCCTGGTCCATGCCGGAGAATTCCTCGGCGCAGGCGGAGCGGAGGATATCTTGCTCCAAGGTGTTGTGGACTGTTATCTGGAGGAACCAGACGGCCTCGTCCTCCTCGATTTCAAAACAGACTATATACCACCCGGCGGACTGCTGGCAAAGGCGGAAGAATACCAGCCGCAGATGGTGGCCTATGCATATGCGCTAGAACAGATCACCGGCCACCCAGTGAAAGAGGCGCTCCTCTACTTCTTTGGCCCGGGCAAGCCTGTAGAGGTTGCGGTTTCCGCTCAGATGTAGTAGACTATTAGAATAGAATAACCAGAGGTGACTGATAGATGGATGCTCTATTAGATTGGTTCGGCGGGGAGATAGACCAGGGAATCGTCGGGTCCGTTTGGGCTTGGATGATCGGGTTTTTGATCTTTTTCCTCGTCATGGCGGCAATTTCTTTCGCCGTACGTGCGATCATGCGCAGAAAAATCGACGTAACGGCCGACAATTGGCAGGAGAGAAACCGACAAAAGCGCGTTCAATCCGTATTTTCTCGGTTTATTGATCTCGCTTTGCTGCAAATTCTGCTCATCGGCATCGCCGCAGCCGCTTTCCTCATCGCTGACCTCTCCGATGGACGCCTGCTCGCGGAAGCAGACACCGCACTCGATTTGCTGAACGGATACCTGCTCTGGATGCAGCTCGTCCTTTGGACCTGCATCGGGGCGACCGTGCTGGTAGTACTCGGGAACATCCTGATCTTCGTCTCGCTGCGGCGCGGCGACGGAATAGAGAAGAAACATGTCACCCTGGCGGTGATCGGCGTCCTGCTGTCCACTTTATTCCTAGTCGGCGCCAACTGGGGCGCGCCGTCTACCATACGCGATATCCGAGAAGACATCGCAGCGATTGAGATGGATAAACTCACCGTTGCGGACTATACGCTCCACCTACACTGGACAGGCTACTACCGCACCTCCTCCCTGCGGGATATGGGAGAATATCGGCCGCTATATGTCGTACGGCGAGAGCCGATCGGACGGATTTACTTCCCCAGACCGCTCAGCCCCACCGACCTAAAGGCGATGGCGGCGAGCAATGTATACCAACATCCGGGCCGGTCGGCGGACTTCCGGCTGTTTGAAATCCGGTTTACGCCGAATACGCACATTGTGGTGGAGGCGCACCCAGTGCGGGGGGATTAGGGTATTCTTTTCTATAGCATTCTTTTTTATATGAGCCTGCGGCTCGCTGCGCTCGTTTCGCTGAGGCGAGGTACTTTTTTGCGTTGGCAAAAAAGTACCCAAAAAAGCAATTTAAGAGAAACCATCGGTTTCTCTTAAAGATCTCTTCCTTTTTGACTTTTGGTTTGGGGATGTTTTAGGGTTGGGGTTCCGCCTGCCGGCGGAGGTTTGTATCGCTTTCGGGCGTGTGTGTTCTTGTGCGGTACGCTAGACGAATGTGCGGTGGTTGTCGCACTGCACTCCCTTCCGCCGGGCGAGGCGGAAGCTGTGACGCTGTGTTTTGCTATGCACTAAGTTCAAAAGGAAGAGATTTTCAAGAGAAACCATTCGGTTTCTCTTGAATTGTTTTTTGCCTCCTTTTTGCCAACGCAAAAAGGAGGTCGCCTTCGGCGAAAGCGAGCCGCAGGCTCATAATAAAGAGGATTAGAGAAAAAAGCCCCCCTGCGGCAGTTGGCCGAAGGGGAGCTTCTTATATCTATTACCCCGCGTAGCGCAACGCCTCAATCGGCCGCTTGCTAGCCGCCTTATTCGCCGGATAAAGCCCAAACACCAGCCCAATAAACAGCGAAAACGCCACCGCCACGCCCACCACATCCAACGAAATGCGGAAATCCATCACATCACCGACCAGGAAAGAGGCGACCTCTAATATCCCCCAGGAGAGCGCAACGCCGATCGCACAGCCGATCATGCAAATAACCAACGCTTCAATGAGAAACTGGAACATAATGCTCCACCGCCCCGCGCCGATCGCCTTGCGGACACCGATCTCCTTCGTCCGCTCTGTGACAGAAACCAGCATGATATTCATAATCCCGATCCCACCGACAAGAAGACTGATCGCCGCCACGCCGCCAAGGAGATACGTGAGCATATTGGTGATCTCGTCCATCGCCTCCGCCATAAGCGCTTGGTTGAACATACCAAAGGCGTCCGGGTTGCGGCGAAAACGCTCAAGGAGCATTTCATCCATCGCCGCCTCAGCCGCGTTCATGTCGCCGTCAGCGGCGGAGACAATCATCGTCGTCACCGCGCTGGACAAATGATCCGCCATGCGGACAGCCGTGGTATAGGGAATATAGATCGTATGTCCCGGCATCAGGAGATTGGTAAGAGATTCCTGGTCTTCCACAACGCCTACAACCGTGAAAGGCCGTCCGTTTAAGGAGAGCGGCGCGCCAATCACCTCCGTAGTACCAAAAAGAGCCTCTGCGGCGCGTTCGGCGATCACGGCGACATGGGTATTGTTGTCCACATCCGTCGTGCGCAAGAAGCGACCGGCGACCATGGTAACACCGGAGATTTCAGCATAGCTCGGCGTCGTTCCGGTGACAGTGGCGCGCCCGCGCTCAGAGCCGAATCTTGCCGTCGCGGCTACTTGGTTCACCGGAGCCGCCGCGCCGATGTCCTCATGCAAGGTAAAGTTAGCCACTTCCTCCAACTGGAGCGGACGGCCCCCATCATCTGTGATGGTGACGCGGATCAGGTCCGTGCCAAGTCCTTCCACCTGCTCCGTCACCGCGTCGCCCGCGCTGGTGACGAGGGAAACCAACACCACAAGCGCGATGACGCCCACAATAATGCCAAGCATCGTGAGAAACGCCCGCATCCGGTTTGCCACAATCGCCTTGAACGCCATTTTGACGCATTGCCAAACCACCTACGTCACCTCCTCTACCTTCCCGTCGCTGATCTTGATCCGGCGGACCGCTTGATCTGCGACTTTCTGGTCGTGGGTGATGAGCACGAGGGTATTCCCCTCCTGATGAAGCCGATGAAAGAGCGCCATAATCTCAACACCGGTACGGGAGTCGAGGTTGCCCGTCGGCTCGTCCGCCAGAAGCAGGCTGGGTCGGGTGGCAAGCGCACGGGCAATCGCCACGCGTTGCTGCTGCCCACCGGAGAGCTCCGTGGGTTTGTGCTTGCCGCGCCCGGTGAGCTCCACGAGCGCCATGGCCTCCGCCACGCGCTGCCGCCGAACAGAAGCGCTGAGCCCCTGGTAAATAAGCGGCAGTTCCACGTTCTCCTCCGCCGTCATCTTAGACAGGAGGTTAAAGTTCTGGAAGATAAATCCAATCTTGCGGTTTCGGATGCGCGCCAGTTCGTTTTCGGAATACTGCTCAATGCGCTGGCCGTCCAACTCATATATGCCGCTGTCAGCCGTGTCAAGACAGCCCATGATGTTCATAAGCGTACTCTTTCCGCTGCCGGATGGACCGATGATAGCCACAAACTCACCCTGGCCGATAAAGAGATCAATCCCATCGAGCGCTTTGACTTCTTCCCCGCCGATATAGTAAGTTTTTCTCACATTCTCAAAGCGAATCATCAGTTACCGCCGCCCCCTCCGCCACCAAACCCGGGAGGTGGCGCCATTCCCCATGTGGGCCAGCGGAAAGCCTGCTGCACAACGTAATATACCGTATCTCCCGCCCGTAGACCTTCAATGATCTCAACATAAAGCCCATCAGATAGCCCCGTGCGGACAGACACAGGATTCGCCGGCTCACCGCCGACAAGTTCCGTATAGACAAAGACATTAAGCCCCTCTTCCTGAAGCGCCTCAACCGGAATCAGAAGAATATCAAAAGCCTCGTCTGTAGTGATGATCGCCGAGGCGCTCATGCCGGGCAGCATCTGTGCCGTTCTGGGAATCAGTATCTCCACCGCATAGCGCGCCCCGCCGCCCGCCGTAGTACCCGTGGTGTTGATGCGGCTGATCGCACCGGGGAAGTGCACCCCTTCAATCGCGTCCAGACTGACCTCCGCCCGCTGGCCCACGGCCAGAGCAAGGATGTCCCGCTCGTCGATGTTGACGATCAACTGCATATACTCCGCCGGGGCGATGGTAAAGGCAGTCATTTCGTGTTGGCTCTGGCTCCCGCCGTCCAAGCCGGGAAACCCGCCAAGATTGAAGTCAAAATCCGGGAAGGAGAAGTCAAAGTCCGGGAATTCGAAGTCAAACTCGGGGAAACTGAAATCGAAATCCGGGAACTCGAAGTCAAAGTCGAAATCCGGGAAGTTAAAATCGAAATCCGGGAAAGAAAAGTCCGGGAGGAGGTCTGAGAAGTCAAAATCGGGAAGAAAATCTGAAATATCAGGCCAATCAATGGTGGGGGGCCACCAGTCCGGGGGCCATGGGATACTCGGCAAAGTTGGCGGCCACCAGCCCGGAGCCCCACCGCTGTAGCCAATGACTGCCGTAAAAAAGGGGCCTTGCAAGCGCGGTGTTCCCGCGAAAAATGCTCCCGTAGCGGCAATATCGGCCACAATCATCGGAGAAAAGGTGTAGCTGAGGTCATTTGCTACGAGCATAATAACCGCAAAATAGGTCGTATCCGCCTGGAATACATCCACAGACGGAATCCACCAGATCATACCACTCCAGTTATTTGGCGCTGTTATAGAGGTCAATGGAGGCTGTCCGGGAACCGGTGCGAGATCGATTAAGTGCGGATTCAGGGTATCAATCTCGGTAAAAAAAGGAACCGGAAAAGTCGGCCACGCGTTATTTGAACCGTTGGATGGGGCATTTGGTGGGTCCGTTTGGGGTCCGTTTGGGGTTTCGATTGGTGGTTGATTCGGATCACTTGGGGGTTCCGATGGGACATTTGGCGGCTCGTTCGGTGTCTCTTTCGGCGGGTCATTCGGCTCACTTGGTGTTTCGATCGGCGGATCGTTTGGCGGCTCATTCGGGGATTCGGCTGGCGGCTCACTCGGCGGCTCCTCCGCCTCAATTGCCGCCAGGCGGACGATACCAAGGGCATCCCCGTCAATCGGGCCCGGTGTATGGCTCATAAGACCAATCATGCCGGGCGGCAGCCCCCCCGGAATATTGATACCCCCGCCGCCCCCTGTACCGCCGGGTGTCGGACGATCCCCAATGGCGACATTTTGTACGATGCCATCAAACGCTGCAGTCTGTACCCCGCCGGATTGAGCAAGGCTGAGGAGGCTATGTAAGATTTCCGTCTGCTCCTCCCTGTCTCGCATCAGCTCGCGATAGACGGGGGACGCGTCAACATCAGAGAGCGTAAATAGGGTCGCGCCTGCCGCAACATGTTGGTTTTCGCTGACATGAATTTGCGCAATTTGGCCGGATATCCCTGTAATCGCAAGTGTGCTGTCCGATCCGTCTACGACGAGGAGCGCGAGGGCGCGGTCGTTCAGCATGGTGGTCAAAACCGAGTCTCCCACCGCCGGGAAAATGGTTTCAATCCGCCCGGCCACTTGGGTAATGATCCGCGTGGGTTCTGTATCGGTGCGGACGCGTTCAAGCTCGCGGTCAATCTCCTCGATTTCTTCTTGCACTACCGCAATACGGCTTAGGATGGAACCCATATCAAACACAGCGAGCACATCCCCCGCCTGTACAATGTCGCCGGAGGCAACAAAAACTTCATCTACCGTAAGGCCGATCGGAATGCGGACTGCCTCCCCGCGCTCGGTCGCAAGGCTTCCTGTGCCCGTCACCGTGGACGCGAGTGTGCCGACTTTGGCCTCGGCGGAGTGTATATTCCGCTGGGCACTGGCCGCATCTCCTCCGCTCGGGAATAGAATTGTGATGAGTATAATCACCAAGATAATGCCGACTCCAACCATAATCGGCAGGCGGCGTTTTTTTAGCGTTGTCAGCATAGGGGGTTCTCCTATTGGTTTGGTCTGACTTTTTATTATATAGGATGTTTTGGGGGATTTCAATTGGCAGTGGGTGGGTTTTCTTTATTTAAATGTAAACTTTTTGATTTTTCCTTTTATACACTCTATTTTTATGAGCCTACGGCTCACTGCGCCCGTTGCGCTGAAGCGACATACTTTTTTGCATCGCGCAAAAAGTATGCATAAAAAGCGATTTAGGGGGTGGAGCCCCCCCAAACCCGTTTTGACTTTTGGTTTGTGGTCGTTTGAGTCATGTGATTCCGCCTGCCGGCGGGAGTGGAAGCCTCCTTTTCCAAAGGAGCCTTTGGGCGGCGTTTTGCCCACAGCACCCCTTCCGCCGGGCGAGGCGGCAGGGGTGCTGTGGGCCGCTGTGCATACCAGTCAAAAGGAAGAGATTTTCAAGAGAAACCATATTGTTTCTCTTGAATTGTTTTTTGCTAATGCAAACAGCAGGTCGCCTTCGGCGAAAGCGAAGCAACAGACCTACCAACCCTGGTAAAATATCTACATAGCCCCTACATGGCAACCGTCAAAACAAGCGGCCCGGCAAAGACATTTGCAAAAACCCCCATCCTGTAGTATGATAGAAAAACACAAAAGAAACCCGGAGGCTTCAGATGGGCGGATTTTTCGGCGTAACCGCAAAGCGCGATGTTGTGACAGATATTTTTTTCGGCACCGACTACCACTCCCACCTCGGCACCAGCCGAGGCGGCATGGTGATCTATTCGCCAAAGGAAGGTTTCCAGCGCGCGATCCACAACATTGAAAACACCCCCTTTCGCACAAAGTTCGAGCACGCAGTAACGGAAATGTCAGGCAACGCCGGCATTGGATGTATTTCAGACAATGATCCCCAGCCGCTCACCATTCGCAGCCACCTCGGGACCTATGCCGTCACCACGGTAGGCCGGATCAACAATGAGGCGGAGCTGGTCGATCGTATTTTCAAAACAGGCGGCCGTTTCCTCGCGATGAGCGGCGATAAAATTAACCAGACCGAACTCGTGGCCTATTTGATCGACGAGATGGACAGTATCCCCGACGGAATCCGCCACGCGCAGGAGTCGATTGACGGCTCCATGAGTATCCTTGTCCTCACAGGAGACGAACTCTACGCCGCTAGGGACCTAATGGGCCGAATCCCCATCCTCATCGGCAAAAGCGAAGATGGAATGGCGGTGAGTTTCGAGAGCTTTGCCTACCAAAAAGTCGGCTATGTGGACCATAAAAACCTCGGTCCCGGCGAAGTAGTACGGATCACACCAGACGGGCTAGAGGTACTTTTCCCCTCCCGCGAACAGATGAAAATTTGCGCCTTCCTCTGGACCTATTACGGCTATCCAAACAGCCACTATGAGGGCGTTACCGTCGAATCCATGCGCTACGCCTGCGGGCGGATTTTGGCGGAGAATGATCGGAAGAAGGGCTTTGCAAAAGAGATCGATTTTGTGGCCGGTGTTCCGGATTCCGGCACACCTCATGCAATCGGTTATGCGAACAAGAGCGGCATTCAGTTCGCGCGACCCTTCATCAAATACACCCCCACTTGGCCGCGGAGTTTCTTGCCCGGCAGTCAGAAAGTGCGGAGCCTTGTCGCGAAGATGAAATTAGTGCCCGTGGGCGAGTTGATTCAGGACAAGCGCCTGCTCTTCATCGACGACAGCATCGTGCGCGGCACCCAGATGCGCGAGACGGTAGAATTCCTGCAGACCTGGGGCGCGAAAGAGGTCCATGTCCGTTCCGCTTGCCCACCGATCATGTACAGCTGCAAATACCTCAATTTTTCCCGCAACACGGACGATGCAGATCTCATCGCACGGCGGACGATTCGGGAGCTTGAAGGCAGCGGCGGCGAAGCCTACCTCGCCGAATATGCGGATGGCACTTCAGCGCGCGGGCAGGCTATGGTAGACGCCATTTGCCAGAAGCTGCGGATCAGTTCCTTTGACTACCAAACCTTGGACGGACTCACCCAGTCCATCGGAATAGACCCTTGCAAGATTTGCACCTACTGCTGGACCGGCAAAGAGTAAGGAGAGACTTTCATGTTAGATTCGCACAGCAAAAGCTATAAAGACGCCGGCGTAGATGTTACGGCAGGCTATGAATCGACAGAGCGCATCCGCCCGTTGGTGGAGAGCACGTATACGAAGGGCGTCCTCGGCTCTATCGGCGGATTCGGCGGCCTCTTCGCACCGGACTTTTCCGGCATGGACCGCCCCGTGCTCATCTCCGGGGCCGACGGTGTAGGCACAAAACTCCGCCTCGCCTTCGCGCTGGACAAACACGACACCGTCGGCATCGACTGCGTCGCCATGTGCGTGAACGACATCCTCTGCGCCGGGGCAAAGCCGCTGTTTTTCCTCGACTATCTCGCCATGGGCAAAAACATCCCTGCCCGGACCGCCGAAATCGTCGCGGGATTTGCGGAAGGCTGCCGACAAGCGGAAACCGCCCTCATCGGCGGCGAAACCGCCGAAATGCCCGGCTCCTACCCCGACGGCGAGTATGACCTCGCGGGCTTCACCGTCGGACTGGTAGACGAAAAGAAAATCATCGACGGCTCCAAAATGCAAGCCGGAGACATCCTCATCGCCCTCGCCTCCAGCGGCCTCCACTCCAACGGATACTCTCTCGTCCGCAAAGTCCTCGGTGAGTCGAGAGAAGCGCTAGAGGCCCACGTCCCGGAACTCGGATGCACGCTCGGCGAAGAACTGCTCCGACCCACCAGAATCTACGTCAAATCCATCCTCGCGCTCCTCGCCGGCCTCGGCGATGGCATCAGAGGGATTTCCAATATCACCGGCGGCGGCATTTATGAAAACGTACCGCGCATGCTGCCGGAACATCTGCGCGCCGTGATCCATACCGATCAAATCCCCGTCCCGCCGATTTTCCAATTGATCGCAGAACGGGGCCAGATCCCCAGACGCGACATGTACAACACCTTCAACATGGGCATCGGCATGGTGCTCGCGATTGAGCCAAGCCAAGCGGACAAGGCCATCCAATTGCTGACCGAACTGGGCGAACCGGCCTATGTGGTCGGCACAGTAGAACAAGGCGAAAGAGGGGTAGACCTACGTTGAAAAAATCTCCACTCGTCAGAACCGCCGTGCTCGTCTCGGGCGGCGGGACGAATTTACAGGCAATCATCGCCGCAAAACTATTTGGTGAAATCCAAAACTGCGATCTTGTCGCGGTCATTTCGTCCAACCACGGCGCCTACGCGCTTGACCGCGCCCGCGCCGCCGGGATCGACGCCAGCGTGGTCGATGTCACCACTTTCCCCACCAAGCGCACCTTCAACACCGCGCTGATGCAAAAACTAAAAGACCTCGACGTGGACCTCGTCGTCCTCGCGGGCTTCATGCAAGTGCTCCAGCGGCCTATCTGCAAGGAGTGGGAAAACCGCATCATCAACGTCCACCCCGCGCTGATCCCATCCTTCAGCGGCGAGGGCTGTTATGGGCTGAAAGTCCACCAAATGGCCTTAGACTACGGCGTCAAAGTCACGGGAGCGACCGTACATTTCGTCACAGAAGAAGTCGACGCCGGACCCATCATCCTCCAAAAAGCGATCGACATTCTCCCCAACGACACGGCAAAAAGTCTCCAACGCCGCGTCATGGAGCAGGCCGAGTGGGACATTTTGCCAAAGGCCATTGACCTGTTCTGCCGCGGCAAGCTCCGCGTCGAAGGCCGCCGGGTCATCATCGAAGAATAATCTGTAGGGGCGAACCACGTTCGCCCGCTTTTTTGGAGGCTCGACAATGGTCTGGCTTGGCACAGGGATTTCTATTCTATCGCAACTGACCTTCTGGGCGGCGTTTTTTATTGCCTTCGTGCGCATCTGCTGCGCGGCGGGATTATCCCGCGCACAATCGGAGCCCATGGGCGGGATAACCCCGCCCCTACAAACATCTACCCACACACCCTATCTCTCAATCATCCTCTTCGCCCTTGGCGTGCGCCTCGCAATGCTGGCCCTCGGCTACATCATCCTTTGGCAAGACAGCGGCGCACCCACCATGGAAGCGCTCTTTCGCGCCTTCCAACGGGGCGATTCCCACCATTACCTCACCCTCGCAACCATCGGCTACTCTTGGACAGAAAACGGGCGAAATCTGCTCCTTGTATTTTTCCCACTCTATGGCTGGCTCGTCTGGCTGGTGAATCTTGGGATAGACCAAGTCCAAGTCTCGGCTTATCTCGTCTCCTTCGCAAGTTTCGCGGCGGCCCTCTGCTACCTCTATCGCCTCGTCCGGCTAGACGCGAGCGAGCGAGTCGCATGGTGGGCAGTAATTCTCATCTCCATCGCACCCCACTCGTTTTTCTTCGGCGTCCCCATGACGGAGAGCCTCTTTCTGCTCACCACCGTCATGACCCTCTATTACATCCGCACCCACAACTGGCCCCTCGCCGGAATCGCAGGGGCTTTTGCCATCCTGACGCGCATGGTAGGCCTCGTATTGATCGTCGTCGCGGCGGTCGAATTTCTTATACACTACCGCGTGTTTGGGCTCATGAAGGAAGGCAAATGGGGCGAGTTCTTCCGCTTGATCCTATCGCAGGGCCTTTGGATTCTCCTCATGCTCGTTGGCGGCCTCACATATCTCGGCCTCAATTGGTATATTGCCGGCGACCCTTTCCAGTTTCTATATTATCAGCGCACCCACTGGTCGAATGAGTTCGCCTATTTCGGAAGTTTGATTGTTGCCCAGTTTGAGAATATCATCCACATGCCGCATCTGGCACGGACAATCTTTATCCCAAATATCCTCGCCTTCCTGCTCACGATAGGGATGCTGCTCTATGCGACAATTCGCCGCCTTAACCTCGTCCTCATCGCCTATTTGATCGGCTATACTTTTATCTGCTTCGCGGTATCTTGGCTACTGAGCGGCGGGCGATATATGGCCGCTGCCGCACCCTTATTCATCTTCCTCGCACACTTCACTGAACAAAACCGAATCTCCCGCGTACTAGTCCCGGGCTTATTGATTGCGAGCCTAGTCGCAACTCTGCGCTGGTACCTCCTCGGGGGCCCGGTGTTCTAAATGATACAACCGTTTCTGTGAACACGCCGAACACTCTATCCCCACACACAAAAGGAGGCACCCCTTTGGAAAACTTATTCACGCTTCTCCAAAACAACCCCTATCCCGGACGCGGCATCGTCCTCGGCCTCACACCAGATGGAACCCGAGCCGTCGCGGCGTATTTCATCATGGGCCGCAGCGAAAACAGTCGGAATCGGATCTTTGTCGCAGACGGAGACGGCCTGCGTACCCAAGCTTTCGACGAGAGCAAGCTCACAGATCCCAGCCTCATCCTCTACGCCCCCGTCCGCATGTTCGACGGCTGTATGATCGTCACCAACGGCGACCAGACCGACACGGTCGTATCACGCATGGGCGAGGGCAGATCCTTCACCGAAGCCCTCCGCACCCGCACCTTCGAGCCGGACGCACCGAACTATACCCCGCGCATCTCGGGCTTTTTACAAGATGACGGCAACTACACACTCAGCATCCTAAAATCCGCAGAGGGCGACCCCGCCTCCTGCCGCCGCTTCTTCTACGAATACTACAACGTGCTCCCCGGCACAGGCCATTTCATCCACACCTACGCGAAAGATGGGGACCCGCTCCCCTCTTTCCGAGGCGAACCGATTCCTGTCTCCACGGAGAACGATGTCGAAGCCTTCGCCCAAACCCTATGGACGAGCCTAAACGAGCAAAACAAAGTCGCCCTCTTCGTCCGCACCATTGATCTGGCGAGCGGCGAAATACAACAGACCATCATCAACAACCGCCATGAGGAGAGCTAAATGAGAGAACTCAAATACGGCCTAAACCCCCACCAAATCCCCGCGAGCCTCACCCGCACAGACGGCGGACCTCTCCCCATCGAAGTCCTGGGCGGCCGCCCAGGATACGTGAACTTTATGGATGCCCTCAACGCCTGGCAGCTCGTCAAAGAACTCCGCACGGCGACCGGATTGCCCTCCGCGACTTCCTTTAAGCACGTGAGCCCCGCCGGGGTCGGTGTTGGCTTCCCGCTTAGCGAATCGCTCAGTCGCGCCTATTTCGTGGATGACCTCACCCTCAGCCCACTCGCCACCGCATACGCGAGAGCCCGAGGCGCGGACCGCCTCTGCTCCTACGGCGACTGGGTCGCCCTCTCGGATGTGTGCGACACCGAAACCGCCACTCTCCTCGCCCGTGAAGTGTCCGACGGCGTGATCGCGCCCGGATATACGCCAGAAGCCCTAGAAATCCTGCAACAAAAGCGCAAGGGCGCTTACAACATCGTGCAAATCGACCCCGCCTATGCCCCCGCCCCCATCGAGCGGCGCGACATTTTTGGCCTCACTTTCGAGCAGGGCCGGAACGATGTCCCCATCACACGCGAGATGTTCGAAACCATCGTCACCGAAGCAAAGGACCTCTCGGAGCCCGTGATTTTGGACATGCTCATCGCGCAGATCACGCTGAAATATACGCAGTCGAACTCCGTCTGCTACGTCAAGGACGGCCAGAGCATTGGCATCGGCGCGGGACAACAAAGCCGCATCCACTGTACCCGTCTCGCGGGAGACAAAGCCGACCACTGGTGGCTCCGGCAACATCCCCAGGTACTCGCGCTCCCGTTCCGGGAAGACATCGCCCGCCCTGCCAGAGACAACGCGATCGACGTCTACCTCTCGAACGAGTGGGAAGACCTCCTGGCAGACGGCGCGTGGGAAGACGTCTTCACACAAAAACCGCTCCCCCTCGAAGCTGAGGCGAAGCGGGCTTGGATCAAGGAACTCACCGGCGTAACCGTCGGCTCGGACGCTTTCTTCCCCTTCGGCGACAATGTCGAGCGAACCCGGAAGAGCGGCGCAAGCTACATCGTCCAACCCGGCGGCAGTATTCGAGATGACCATGTGATCGCAACCTGTGATAAATATGGCATCGTCATGGTTTTCACCGGAATACGCTTATTCCATCATTAAGAGTTGTACAAAAAACGACAGAGACGACTTAACCGCCTCTGTCGTTTTCCTATTTAGACCTCATCTGCCGACGTAAATCGCCTGACTTGTCGGCCCTCATGTTCTACGATCTCGCTCCACATAGCCGCCGGGCGCACCCAGAAACCGCCCTCGCCATACAGCGCGCGATAGAGGACCATCTCTTCCAGCGTTTCGCTGTGAAAGACACAGGCGAGCAGTTCGTATTCTCCACCTTTGAAATGGATATATTTGCCCGGCCTGAGGCCTGTAGTTCCCGATTGCTTCACTTTCTCCAGTAAAACCTGCTCAGCGAAACGATCAAACGTATAAGGACTATCCACGCCGCCATCTGCCCCTATCTTGTAGAAGAAACAGGCTGGGATTTCCTGATTGTGCAGGTTCTTCTCGATGCAGGGAGTGCATTCGTCGTCGTGCTTATGGGGGTGGTGCGGGCAGGCGAGATAGTCGCAGGTACAGAAAGCTTCTCGAGACATATCTAACATCTCCTTATGTGTGTTTTTCTTAGTATATCACACGCAACCGGGCGTTTGTAGAAACGCTCAAAATTTGGTATACTTCTTTCAACTGGAAATGAAGGGCGGTTTGGTGATGAGAAAAATAAAGACTCTACTTACTCTCTTGTTCCTTTCTCTGTTCTTATTGACGTCCTGCTCCGACGTGCCGCTGTCTGTAGAATCCACGCCCGGCATTCCGCCCCCACCCTATGTCTCTGAACCGGACATGGGCGAAGCGCCTATAGAAGCATATAACGAGGAACCGATCTCTCCTTTCGTCCATATTCCACATGGAGAACTGGCTCTGCAATATATCTTTTTTCTCAACGACTACCTCCCAGAGCGCATTGCGTTCTCCTACCGCGAGTTAGATGCCGCCGCGTGGATCGTCGAAGAATTGCTCGCCATGGGCTATGCAGAATCTCAAATCGAAGTACAAACTTTCACCCGCAAGGAGGCATCCCTCAGTTCACGGGCACGAGATCCGTTGCATTTCTTCCCAATCGGCGGCCACACCCTGCGGCCCTACAGCCAAAACGTGATCCTGACGGTCCCAGGACAGAGTGAGCACACAATCATAGTCGGCGCGCATTACGACAGCCTGCTTTATCCGGGCGCGAGTGACAACGCGTCCGGCGTGGCGCTGCTGCTCGAAAGCGCGGCGCGGATGCGGTATTTGGACTCTTATTACACCATCGTCTACATCTTCTTCGGCGCGGAAGAGGTCTGGTGGGTAGGTGCCTATGTCTATCTCGATCGGCTCTCCGAGCCTGATGCGGACAACATCATTTTAATGGTTAACGCAGACGTTTTGCTCGACGGGGACACGCTAATCTATGCGGCGGGATACGGAACAAATCGACAAAGTCCTCGTCCCAATACTATGACAGCAGAGATCGACCAAATCGCGGCGCGTCTGCAAGGCCGCTACGACATGGCCCTTACCTCACGCCCGCACGGCCTCGCGATCAACACTGACCACGCGGCTTTTTTCTATGCGGGGCACACCGTCCTCTTCCTCTTCGGCGCGAACTATGTCAATGGGCAGTTTCATCTCGATATACTGCACTCACCACAGGATGATATCCATTGGCTCAATGAGCACAGGCCGGGACGGGCAGAGCAGGCTATGTGGGTGTTTTCCGTCTTTCTAGAGGAGATCCTGCTGCTGGGGCCAGTACCCCGATAGACTACGACGCACAAAGGAGTACACCGATGATACTGATCTTAATCCGATTTACCCTCTTCCTTACCGGGGCTCTCACTCTAGCAAACGTGGCATTCATGTTTCGCGTTGCAAATCCGACGATCGGCTTTACTTTGCAGGCTGTGCTCGGGGCAGGCGTCTTGTTATATGCCATCTTGCTCCCTCGGATCCCGAAGAAGGTCCATGTTATCGCGGGGATTCTGTGTCTGATCCCGCTCGTGTTTGTCCTCTTCTTGTTTGTTTACGGGAACACAAGCAATGTGGACTACACAGAAGATGTCGTGATCGTGCTTGGCGCTGGGGTCATGGGGGAGACAGTCAGCCGTCCGCTGGCGCATCGCTTAGACGCGGCGGCACGCTATTGGGAGCAGAACCCCGCCGCCTATATCATCGTCACCGGCGGGCTCGGCAACCGGGCGACCATCACCGAGGCCGAAGCGATGGCGCGGTATCTAATCCGCATCGGCGTACCGGAAGACCGCATCCTCTTAGAGGAGTTATCGACCTCTACATATGAAAATCTCATCTTCGCCAACGCGATCCTAACCGAACACTTCCCGGACGGGTTTCGCGCCGTCTTGGTCACAAATGATTTCCATATCTACCGCTCCGTCCAAACCGCCCGCGTGATCGGGCTAGATGTGACACGTATCGGGGCATATACCGACTGGTACACCTGGCCGGTGAACTATCTGCGCGAGATGCTGGCGGTGGTGAATCACTGGATATCGTAGGGATGATTAGCAATCGCCCACGGGCAGTCAATAGCCGCCCCTACAAAGGAAGAAAAGAGGCACCGTCGCCATGCTACATATCGTCCTAGTCGAACCCGAAATCCCACAGAATACAGGCAACATCGCCAGGACTTGTGCAGCAATCGGAGCAAGACTGCACATCGTGAACCCGACCCCTTTTGAGATCAGTGATCGCACCGTCAAACGCGCGGGACTGGACTATTGGCAATACCTCGACCTGGAAATGCACGACAATCTGGACGCGTTTTTGGACAAATATGGCCACGAGGCGTTGTTTTTTGTTGAAACCGGGACGGAGACATTATATAATGACATTCAGTTTCCAGAGAATCCCTTCCTTTTATTCGGATCAGAAACCTGTGGCCTGCCGGAGTGTCTGCTGAACAGCGGCAGAGGTCAGACGGTCACGATTCCGGTGTTGCCGCATATTCGGTCGCTGAATCTGTCGAACGCGGTTGCGGTAGTGGCATACGAAGTAGTCCGGCAAAAAGGGAGTTTGGGATAGAAACCTTGCATTATGACCGAGAAAGGACTACACGCATGAAAGTACTCGTCATCGGCGGCGGCGGGCGTGAGCACGCGATTGCCGCGACCTTAGCTAGGAGTCCGAGGATCACAAAACTCTATGTCGCCCCCGGAAACGGTGGGATCAGCGGCGTCGCGGAATGCGTGCCGATCAAGGCGACAGATATCGCGGAAATGGTGCGGTTTGTACAGGCGGAAGGGATCGACTTTGTCATGGTCGCCCCGGATGATCCGCTGGCGCTCGGCATGGTAGACGCGTTGACTGCGGCAAGCGTCCCGACCTTTGGGCCAACTCAGGCGGCGGCAATTTTGGAAAGCAGCAAAGCCTTCTCGAAGGGCCTAATGGAGCAATACAACATCCCCACCGCCCGCTATCGGGTGTTTGACGGGAATGTCGAGGCCGCGGTTGCCTACATACGCGAACAGGGCGCGCCCATCGTCGTTAAATGCGACGGGCTTGCGTTGGGCAAGGGGGTCGTCGTCGCGCAGACGATCGCGGAGGCGGAGGCGGCTGTGCGGGCCATGATGGAAGAGGGGCGTTTTGGGCAGAGCGGCGCGAAGGTTGTCATCGAGGAATGTATGACCGGGCCGGAGGTCACTGTACTCGCCTTTACGGACGGCAAAACGATCGCGACAATGCCCGCCGCGCAGGACCACAAGCGCGTCTTCGACAACGACGAAGGCCCCAACACCGGCGGCATGGGGGCGTTTTGCCCTAGCCCCAAATATACGCCGGAGCTCGCGGAGATCTGCATGGAAACCATCTTCCGCCCGACAATAGCGGCGATGGCGAAAGAGGGCCGGCCCTTCAAGGGCGTGATCTACTTCGGCCTCATGCTGACGCCGAATGGCCCAAAAGTAATCGAATACAACGCCCGTTTCGGCGATCCGGAAACCCAGCCCATTTTGGCGCTCCTTAAAACGGATTTGCTTGACATTTTCGAGGCAGTGGTCGAGGAGCGTCTCGCAGAACAAGAGATTCGTTGGAGCGCAGACGCAGCATGTTGCGTTGTGTTGGCCTCGGGCGGCTATCCGGGGACGTATGAGACAGGAAAGATCATTTCCGGGCTGGATCAAGTGCCGGCGGACGTGACTGTTTATCACGCCGGGACCAAACTGGAAGATGGCGCCTATTTCACCGCCGGCGGGCGTGTGCTAGGCGTCACCGCGAAAGCTCCCACGCTAGACGAAGCAATTGCACGAGCCTATGCGGGCGTAACCCCGATCCAATTTGAGGGCATGCAGTATCGGACAGATATTGGACGGAGGTAAGGGCGACGTGTGAAAGCTTCCTTTTCCAAAGGAGGTGGCAGGCGAAGCCTGACGGAGGATTCGCTGGACGCGGGCGAACTAGAAAAAGAGCAATCCTCAGTCCGCTTCGCGGACAGCTCCTTTGGAAAAGGAGCCTAGACATGTAAAGGCCATCTCCCCACAAATAGAACACACACGAGGTATTCCCCATGAGAGTCACGGGCGCACTGATTAACGCAATTGCCATCCTGCTCGGCGGCGGGCTTGGCGTCCTTCTTATGGGGCGGATTTCTGAAAAGTTCGCAAAGAGCGCACTAAAGGCGATCGGGCTTTGCATCTGCATTATTGGTATCAAGGGCGCATTAGAGGGGGACATCATGCTCGTGGTTGTCTCCATGGCCATCGGCACGTTCCTCGGCGAGTGGATCGGGATCGAAGATGGCCTCAACCGAGTTGGCGAGTGGGCGCAAAACAAACTCAGCAAAGACGGACAGAAATCCTCCTTCTCCGAGGGTTTCGTCACAGCGTCTTTGCTTTTCTGTATCGGCGCTATGGCCGTGATCGGCTCAATCGACTCGGGCCTGCGCGACGATCAGACCATCATCTTCACCAAGTCCGTGCTGGATGGTGTGATCTCGCTCCTCTTGGCCTCCACACTAGGTTTTGGAGTTCTCTTTTCGGCAATCTCAGTCTTCCTCTATCAAGGCAGTATCGAAATTTTCGCCGGATTTTTGCAAAACGTGTTCACCGATAGTCTCATCACACAAATTTCAGCGATGGGCGGCGTCATGATTTTTGGCATCGGCGTAAATCTGGTCGTAGACGCAAAAATAAAAATAGGAAATCTGCTCCCCGCACTCCTTGTCGCAGTGGGATACTACTTCCTGATCTTATCCTAAATCGAAAGCCGAAGGGCGGGGGAATGGCCTATGGCAATCCTGGTAATCAGCTTTGACGGCGTGGGCGACCAGGCCTTTGAAGCCATGGCGAACGACCCTGTGACCTATCCGAACATCGCGCGATTCAAAAGCCAGTCCATCTATCGCGGCGGGGTACGGACGATGTTTGTGTCCAACACCTATCCCATCCACGCCTCCATCTCTACGGGCAAACTGCCGCGAGAACACGGGGTAATCTCGAACTATATTTACGATGAAACCGGCGGTTATCGCTGGGCCCAACTCGCGCGGCATATCAAAACGGAAACCATCTGGGACGCCGCTTATCAAAAAGGCCTCACCACCGCCGCTATTCTCTGGCCTATCACCTGCGGGGCGGCAAATATCCAATGGAACCTACCGGAAGTCCACCTCGAAGGCGGACAAAAGCAACTGCGTGAGAGCCTGCGACACGGGAGCAAATGTTTCCAACTGGGGGCTTTTTTGCGCCACGGAACTAAACTCGGACGAGGTGTCCCCCAGCCGGGGTTAGATCGGTTTTCCACCGCCGTTACCTGTGATGTGCTGCGGCAAAAACGGCCGGATCTCACGCTGCTCCATCTCATCGCATATGACACCATTCGCCACAAAGTCGGCTCAGAGGGCGAGTTGCTGCAAACGGCCCGGACGTCGCTTGACGAAAACCTCGGCAAGTTATTAGACGCCGCCGGAGACATGACCGTGTTGATTTTCGGCGACCACGCGCATCTAGATGTCTCGGAAGAGGTTGATTTGACCTCCCTTTTTGGCGACGCAGTACTGGAGCAGTGCGGCGGAAGCGCGTTTTTGGCCTGCACTGTCGCAAACCTCGATGTGTACCCTTGGTTTGGACGGTTTCTCACAGCGGCGGAACTGGATGAAAGCGGCTACGCGGCGCAGGGCGCCGTGTGCGGCGTCGCGCCGAAGCCCGGATATACATTCGATATTCACCCGTACAAATCCAATCATGGATATCCGGCGGACTATGCGGGCTATCAGGTGTTTTATGCGCTTCGGGGCCAAGGGCCTCTACCGGAACCTCGGTATGGAGACCTGCGGGACCTCACGGCGATTATTGCGAGCGAACTATGTCTCGATATGGACTAAGAAGGAGTACACGATCATGTACCGAATGATGAACCGCATGCTGCGCGGTTACACAAAAGAAGAGCAAGGCTGGATCATGTACGACTGGGCCTATTCGGCCTTCGCCACCATCATGCTGGCAGCCATCTTCCCCATCTTCTTCGTCGAGTTCGCCGGGGGAGACGGGACATCGGGATCTATGTGGTGGGCAATCGGAAACGGCGGTTCGCGACTGCTCCTCGCGATCGCCGCCCCGCTGATCGGCGCCATGATCGACTATAAGGGCTATAAAAAGCGGCTCTTTGTGCTTTTTCTCACCTTTGGCATTTTAGCGCACTTCTTTTTGGCGGCGCAATCTTCTTGGCAGTTCCTGCTCGTTGGATACATTATCGCAAACATCTTCTGGTCGGCGAGCATTTTTATTTACGACAGCTATCTCCCGGACATCACAACACCGGACCGCATGGACGAAGTGAGCGCGGCGGCCTATGGCTGGGGCTATATCGGCGGCAGTACGATCCCCTTTGTGTTCAGCATTCTCCTCATTTTCTACGGCGAGAATTTCGGTATAGATGAAACGCTCGCCGTGCGGATTTCCATTGTCATTACGGCGGTCTGGTGGGGCGTGTTCTCTATCCCCATGATCCGGGATGTACACCACAAATATGGCACTGAAGCCCCACAGCGTGATTTTGTGAAGGAGACAGTCGGAAACGCGATCCGTGCGGCGAAGAAGATTGTCAAAAATAAGGCCCTGCTCTTCTTTATTCTGGCATACTTCTTCTACATAGACGGCGTCGGCACGGTAATCACCATGGCGACGGCCTACGGCGCCGAGCTCAACCTCCCCGCGACCGGTATGATCGCCGCACTTTTTATGACCCAAATCGTGGCCTTCCCGTGCAGCATCTTGTTTGGCAAGTGGAGCAAGAAAACGAACCCACTCAACCTGGTGCTTGGGGCTATTGTCGTGTATTGCTTTATCTGCGTCATCGGATTTTTCATGGGCTTTGGACTTGAGATGTTCTGGTTCGGCACAGACGAAGCGTTGATCCTCTTCTTCGTACTGGCGATTTTGGTTGGGACGGTCCAAGGCGGTATCCAGGCACTCTCCCGCTCCATTTACGGCAGACTGATTCCGCCCGAGCAGTCCGGAGAATATTTCGGATTTTTCGAGGTCTTCAGCAGATTCGCCGCCATCCTCGGCCCCTTCCTCTATGCACTCGTGCTCTCTACCACAGGCCGGGCCAGTTTCTCGATTCTCTCCACTGTCATCATCTTCTTCATCGGCCTGACCATCCTCCTCATCGGCCGCAAGCACATTGCGCCAGAATTAAGAGGCTAGGATTTGTTCTACGGTCCGCCCATGTGGACGGATGATGCGGCCCATGCTGAACAGACAGTCCGGCTCGCCTCGGATTACTAAATTTCGTTTGCCCTCTACCGAGAGACTGGCCTCGAAACCGAGAGTCTGGAGAATGGCGTCGCTCTCTTCGCTTTTTGCGCCGAAGGGATAGGTGAAGGTCGTCGGGGCCGTACCCAGTCGCTTTTCGACCGCAGTCTGGAGACGCATTAAGTCTGCTTCCAAACGTTCCGCATAGGCGTCGCGGCTCTCGCCGTGGCGCTTTTTTGCGCCAGCCGTGCCCCGCACAGACTGATGCAGATCGTAGCCGTGGTTCTGAATCTCGATAAGACCCGACAGCGCCATCTCTTCCACCTGGGGCCATATCAGATGCGGATATATGATGTCCTCCCGCGCTTCTTCTGTGTAGGCGTCTGTCGTCTTGCCAATGATAGAGGAGACGACAGGGATTTGATACCGCCGCACGAGCGGAAGCAAATAGCGATAGTCGCTGAAGTAACCGTCGTCAAAGGTAAGCACGAGCGGTTTGTCTGGCAAAGTGCCATCGTTTTTGACGAAATTAATCAGAGCCTCCATGGTCACTGGCGTATAATCGCTCTCTTGAATGAATTGAAAATCCGCTTCCAACTCGTCGGGGGTGATGGCGAATTTGCCGAGCTGGCTGTTGTCTTTGGTGACCTTGTGGTACATGATGATGGGGACTTCTACTGCATCTGGCCTTATTACCGCCTCGGCGGTGGTACCTAGCAGGGCTAGGAGGGCTAGTATGATGAAATATAATCTTTTCAATTGCTGGAGCCTCCGGTGGGTTTGTTTCTTTTTAATATGAGTCTGTTGTCTTTGGGATATGTGTGGTAGATTTTCTTTTTTCATTCTTCGCTATGTTGATATTTCCTCATCGCACGGCACACCTTGTCTTTTCCGACATGTTATGTTATAATAAAAATTCAAACTTTCTCGCCAAGGGGGTGATCCCATGCATCGTATCGCTGAATTCGAGGCTGTTAGTTTTACGCAATTCAAGATGGGTGCCGAGTCCTGTCAGGTACCGCTGTATGGGGAACGGCTCCAGCAGGCCTATCAAAAGCTCATGTTACCCGCACGGGCGACCACAGGTTCGGCGGGGTATGATTTTTACTCGCCTTTCTCCTTCTCCCTCTCGACCCGTGAAACCATCACCATCCCTACTGGAATACGGGTCAAGATCGAGCCGGGCTGGTGGTTGGGGCTTTTGCCCCGCTCTGGGCACGGGTTTCGCTATCGCATTCAGCTTGATAACACCATGGGTGTCATCGACTCTGACTATTACAACGCTGAAAACGAGGGCCACATCATGGTCAAGCTCACCAACGACAGCCTGACAGGAAAACATCTCCGCGTCAACGAGGGCGACAGTTTTGTGCAGGGCATTTTCCTGCCCTATGGCATCACCGTCAACGACAAGGCCGAGGGTGCACGGACCGGTGGGTTTGGGTCTACGGACCGGTAGAGGATTTTCATGAAACTTCGCATGATTGCTTTCTTATTGATCGCGGCTCTCTTACTCGGAACGCTCGCCGGCTGCGACGGCGGTGAGCGAGAGGGCTATATTCCTACGCCAATTATTCTGAGCGGGACGTTGGAAACCTATGAATTCGGCGTCGCCTTTCGTCAGGGTAACGCAGCGCTTCGGGACCAGGTCGACGCCGCTTTGCAAGTGCTCGCCGCCGACGGGACAGTCAGCCAGATCGCGCGGTTTTGGTTTGGCTACGATCCCACGATTATTCGGCCGAATCTATATGCCGTCGCCAACCTCGGCGAGGTTCGGGAGCGGACAACTTTTATTGTTGGGTTTGATGTAGCCGCGGCGCCCATGAGCTTCTTCAATCCCGCCGGCGAACTGGTGGGATTTGACATCGATCTCGCGCGGGCCGTAGCTGACTATTTCGACTGGACGCTGGAACTACTCCCTATTCAGTGGGGAAACCGCGAGTTTGAGCTCGCCAGCGGTAATATCGACGCCCTCTGGGGCGGCGTGACTCTTGCGGGGCGGATCCCGGACCGGCTGTACTATACCAACCCCTATATGCGGAACAATCAGGTGTTCGTCACGATGAGCAACTCCGGTATCCGCAATATGCGCGGTGTGCGGGGAAATGTCGTAGCCATACGCTCCGATTCGGCGGCAGAGTGGGCCCTGGCGGAAAACGAGAGTTTCCGAGACAGACTTCACGAGATTGAAATTCACGATTCCCTTTGCCAGGCCCTGCTCGCCTTCGAACAGGGCTATGTAGACGCCGTTCTCATGGACGAAGTCGCAGCAATCTTTTACATACGCACCGGGGACACCGATGCCTTCGGCTGCAGGATGCATTTGGCGATAGACCTCACAGAACAATGAAAAGCGGGCTGACACAGTGTGTCAGCCCGCTTGATTTGCGTGTATTGGATTAGACCAGTCTTCTGACGTGATCTTCCCTGCTCCCCTCGAGCAAGTCGATCATAGGAATCTCAATCATGGTGTATGCGCCCGGCGCTTGCTTTTTGCAGGCCCGCGCGCTGGCGACCATAACTTGCGCGGTGAGGGCCGGGTTATTGATCCGCATGTCAAACTCGAAGAGTTGATTGTGCGTCTTACCCGAAACCCCTTTGCGGACCAGGTTCACGCCGTGGCCGACATCTTTGAGCGATTCGATATCGTGTTCGAGGAAGACATGGGTTTCGTCTTTGGAGAAATAGGGGTCCGCTTTGAGGGTTTTTGTGATCTCGTCAAAGTCATAACCCTCGTGCGGCTCGATGTAGACGAGGCGTCTGTGTATCCCCGTGCCGAGCGGGATGGTGACAGACATGGCGTTTTTCACGCCCGCTATCGCCTTGACGGCGGCGGTATGTCCCATGCTCATACCGGGGCCGAAATTGGTGTAGGTTTTGCCTTGCGGCGCAAATACTTCCAAGAGGGCGCGGATCACAGAATCTCCGCCTGGATCAAAGCCGGTCGCGACGAGGGCTACGCTGCCTCCTTTTTTGGCAGCGGCACCGAGCCGTTCGCGGAGTTCCCAGATATCGGAGTGGATATCATAGCTGTCTACCGTGCTGATACCTTGCAGGAGATAGGGTTCCGCCACTTCAGGAATCGTGCGCGAGGGTGAACAGAGAATAACGACATCCGGCTTTGTGGGCAAGTTACCAACCTCGTCCACAACAGGGACGGAGACTTGCGGCTTCGTGAGCGACGAGGCGCGCATGATGACGCCGACGAGTTCCATGTCCTTCGCCGCGTCAATGGCCTCGATAACGGCTTTTCCGATGTTACCATATCCTACGATTGCTATGTTTAGCATGCTTTATTACCTCACCTTCTAAAAATAAATCATACCATATAGCGCAAGCAAAATCTACTATTTTTCTCTCTTTCCATGCTCTAGCCAGATCATCAGGGCCGTGAGGTCTGCCGGGCTAACGCCGGAAATACGGCCTGCCTGTCCCAGGTTTTGCGGGCGGACTGCGGTCAATTTTTGCCGTGCTTCCAAGCAGAGACCTTGGATTTGGTCGTAGTCGATGTCGGCGGGAATGGCCCTCGCCTCCGCCTTGGCGAAGGCCTCGACTTGCCGCTGTTGGCGCACGATATAACCCTCGTATTTGATCGCGATCTCGACCTGCTCGGCGGTACGACGATCCAATGAAGGACGGGCGGGGTCGAATGGAGCAAGATCGGCATAGGTAAGCCCCGGCCTGCGGATCAGCGCTTGGAGGCTGATGCCGGAAGGGGGTGGCGCCTCTCCTTTTGTCTTAAGGAAGGTGGTCAGGGCCTCGGACGGCGGGAGGTGTGTCTCGCCGAGACGCTTGATTTCTTGCGCAACGGTTTCGTATTTTTCTTTCACCGCTCGCAAGGCCTCATCTGACACCAGGCCGACCCGATTGCCGATTGCCGCCATGCGCAGATCGGCGTTGTCTTGCCGGTGGATGAGCCGATATTCGGTGCGGCTGGTCATCATGCGGTAGGGTTCTTTGGTGCCGCGGGTGACAAGATCGTCGATCAAGGCGCCGATGTAGGCTTGGTTTCGGCGGATGATGAGCGGTTCTTCACCCTTGATCTTGAGCGCCGCGTTGACGCCCGCCACATAACCCTGCACCGCCGCCTCTTCATAGCCGGAGGACCCATTGAATTGCCCGGCGCCGTAGAGGCCGGAGATTTGCTTCGTCTCCAGCGTCGGCAGGAGCGCGGTGGGATCAATGCAGTCGTATTCGATCGCATAGGCCGGGCGCATCATCTCGGCGTGGCGGAGGCCCGGGATGGTGCGCATCATTTGAAGTTGCACCTCTTCCGGCAGGGAGGAGCTAAATCCTTGGATGTAGAGTTCGTCCGTGCTGAGTCCCATGGGTTCGACGAAGAGTTGGTGCCTGGTTTTATCCGGGAAGCGCATGATCTTGTCTTCGATGGAGGGGCAATATCGCGTCCCTGTCCCCGCGATGACGCCGGAATACATCGGACTGCGGTGGATGTTGGCGCGGATAATCTCGTGAGTCTCCTCGCTGGTGTAGGTGAGATGACAGACGACCCGATTGGTCGGTGCGCACTCTGTCGAGAAGGAGAAAGGTTCGGGCTCTTCATCGCCGGGATGGATTTCCATTTCGCTAAAATCTACTGTCCGCGCGGCGACGCGAGGCGGGGTGCCGGTTTTGAAGCGTTGGAGCGGCAGGTCGAGTTGGAGGAGGCAGTCTGACAAAGACGTCGCAGCAAATAGTCCGTCCGGCCCACCGTCTTGTACACATTCGCCGACGATGGTGCGGCCGTTTAAGAATGTTCCCGAGGCGATAATGGCGGCTTGGCAGGGATAGATGGCCCCTGTGCGGGTTGTGACGCTGGTCACTTTGCCGTTTTCCACGCCGATGGCGACGACTTCGCCCTGTTTGAGCGACAGGTTTTCCTGTTGCTCCAGGGTCTGTTTCATGATCTTCTGATATTCCCGCCGATCCGCTTGCGCCCGGAGCGATTGGACCGCAGGGCCTTTTGAGGCCCCGAGCATACGATATTGGATGCAAGACGCATCCGCCGCTTTGCCCATCTCGCCGCCGAGCGCGTCCAGTTCGCGGACGAGGTGTCCCTTGCCTGTGCCGCCGATGGCGGGGTTACAGGGCAGGTTGCCCACACTGTCGAGATTGATGGCGAAGCAGATGGTTCGGAGCCCCATCCGGGCGGCCGCCAGCGCGGCCTCGATGCCTGCGTGGCCCGCGCCGATGACGGCGATGTCGTATGTTTGGGCGATGAAGTGCATGGTGGCGTGTCCTCTCTGTTTTTGCTTTGAGTCATTGGGTATATTATAGCATGATTTTGCTTGTGGAGCAAAGGGAGACTAGTTTGACATGCCTTCATTGCTATGTAGACGATATTATAAAGCAGAGGCACGGCTAAAAAATTAGCCGTGCCTCTGCTCTGTTTGATGCGAAATTTGATTCCCTGCGTGGATGCGCCCTGCCGCATTTCAAGACCGCCTACTGCCGGTTATACGCTTGCCACATTTAGTTCTTCTGCCTCTATCCCTAGTAAAACCCCGTGGGTGTGGAGTCTGGCCGCTCCAGAGCCGCCCAGTTGCGCACAGGGACAAGTGCAACCCAACGCTCATGAATGCTGCCCGGCCTCATTGTGAAGGTATAAGAGTTAGACGCTGCCTGGAGATATAAATAGTACCATGCACCTGTGTTTGCGTTATCCGGCCAGGTGCGCATATTCGGCAACAGATCCGCTGTGGACTCCGGCAAACGATTGAATATCCGGTTGATGATCGCCGCTGTTTCCGCACGGGTAATTGGGCGATCCGGATAGAACGCACCACCTTGCCCGTAGGGGCCTTGCACCCAATCATTCATAGCTGCCGCATTGACATATGCACTTGCCCAATGTCCGTAGATATCGCTGAACAGATCTTCATCGGCGTCCAAAATTCCAGCTGCATTCATGAAACGTGCCGCAGCCGCAGCCAGTTCCGCTCGCGTGATAGATTCATTTGGCGCAAATGTTCCGTCTGGTCTGCCTCTGAAAATGCCGAGTTGTGTGGTCGTAGAAACTGCATTGTTAAACCAATTCTCACGCGTTACATCAGAATACGAGTTTGTTTGGCTCCAGTTTGCTGTACGCATGTTGTCGCTGATTAAACGGAAGAAAATAGTCGCAACTTCAGCGCGGGTGATGTTTGCATTTGGATGAATATGCCCTTCTGCGCCGATCAGATATGCTTGCCGAGAGGGCAATTGCGGGGGCGGTGTTGTCCCGCCACCATTACCTCCTCCATTGTTGGGCGCGAACACTGCTGCAAATGTCGTGTCTGCTGTGATCGGCAAGGTTAAAAGCTTTGTCGTTGAAATCGGACTTGCCGTGCCTTGCCGCCAGCCTACAAAGTTGTGTCCGGCATTGGGCACAGGCGTCGGGATCTGTGTTGCTGTGAGCGTTTCGCCTATGTCGACCCCCACAGTTACCGGAGCCGCCGGGTTCAACACGCCACCGGCATCGGTTTGGAATGTGACGGTGTGCTGCGCGACGGCCGCAGGTGTCCACTGCGCGTAGAGAACAACGTTTGAGGTAATTGTTATTGTATCGCCCGCTGCATAAGACGTGCCGTTTCCATCTGCTTCGGTATTCCAGTCTGTAAAATTGTAATTTGTGCGGCTGATGCCCGCCGCGGCATTGCTTAGTACGGTATATACCGTATCTTCAGCGCTGATATCCGTATGAGTGCCTGTGCCGCCATTTGCAAAATAGCGCACAATGTAAAAGGGCGTCGTGCCGATATAGTTGATATCAAGATTGTTGATGGGGTTCCAATACGTGCCCGCTACCTGGATGCTGCTGGACGCATATTGAATATTGGGATAGTTTACGTCTGCGTTCATCGGCGGCTCAAAGGCTGCCGAAGCGTTGTTGCCGCGAAATACAACTGTACTCGCAGTTGTGATATTTTGATAGTCTGCGGTGGTCAGAGCGTTATAGTCAACAACCGCCTCTGTATAGATACCGCCTCCACTTTCCGCGCTGTTATTGGTAATAAAACTCGCGCCTGTGACGTTTAGTTCGGCAGTGGTGACCACATAAATACCACCACCTTGTTCCGCGGTATTCCCGTTGATTTCGGTGTCGGTTACAGTAAGCACAGAAGCGGCAGCAAGATAGATGCCGCCACCTTGCGTTGCAGTATTATTCATGATTTCAGCATCGGTTACAGTAACGAATGCATCAAGTTCTATATACATACCCCCACCGAAGATTGCGGTATTTCCGCTGATCTCACCGCCGAGTATCGTGGATATATGAGGAAACGATGCAAAAAATTCATCATAAATACCGCCGCCGAGCTCTGCAGTATTACCAGTGATCCTGCCATCATACATGGTAAATTCCCCGCCATGGGTCGCTATGCCGCCTCCAAGTGGGGCAGAATTTCCGCTGAATTCACCACCGTGCATGTTTAAAATTCCATCCGCGTCAAGAATGATGCCCCCGCCATACTGGCCGGTGCCCCAGTCCACGGTATTGTTGTTGATTTTGCCGTCCCACATATCAAATGTTGCCCATACCAAATACACACCGCCACCGTGCGAGGTGGCAATATTGCCAGATATTTCGCCGCCCCACATGTTAAACAATGTCGCGCCGGCGGGCGTCGTGTCGCCAGCAGCGAGCACCCCACCGCCTGTTCCGGCTGTATTGCCGCTGATGGTTCCGCCATGCATCTCGAAGTTACCGCTCTCGATGTATACACCACCGCCAGAGCTGGCGGAATTGCCACTGATTGCTCCGCCATACATCTCGAAACTGCCATCCCACATGACGTATACGCCACCGCCAGAACTGGAGGCGACCTCAAAACCACTGATACTGCCATCAATTAGTATCAACTCAGCACCATTATTAACCACGATGCCGCGAAGCTCTGTCACTCCGGCGGGCGCTTCTATGTGCACACCGTCAATCGTTAAGCTGGCGCCTGTTTCAACCGTGATAAAACTTCCGAGTTCTGTATTATTTGCCCTACTTAGGATAAAGCTTCCCTCTAACCTTATGTCTGTATCTGCAGGTATGCTAAGGTTAGCGCCGCTGACGTAAATATCTGCTCCTAGTGTAATGACAGGGGCGCCAACACTGATTTCAGCGACAAGTTCCGCTTCGTCCATCACAGTTATGAAAGAGGTAGGCGTGATGAGCGGTTCTATGTTTTGTTCCAATCCCAGTCCATCTGCCTGCGTGTATGCGCCCGCAAGTGGACTAAGTGTTGAGACAACAAGTATGATCGCTAAAAAAATGTAAAAAAGCCTTTTCATATATCCTCCACATTTGGTTCTTTCTTGATATCTATTTTTCAATTGAGCGTATAATAGTTTGACATCTTAACTTAAAATTATACTTAAAAAACGATTTCTTGACAAATAGTATTTTCCACGCTTCTCCCGTCCGCGGCCACCGCCACACTAAAAACCGTAATGTAGTTGCAGAAATAGATCTTTTTGACGAAATACGCCGGATGCCCTATTGGGCATCCGGCGCTTCGGATCATGTACTACTTTGGATTATCATGACACCAAATCTGCAATGGTTGTCTCGGACATTTCTGTAATCATTACGTCTTGCAACTCACAAAAAAATGCATACATACTACAAGTATCCGAATCGCTTCTGGTGCAGTGCTGCCCGTTTTGCATGCAATCTCTAATCTGCAGATCGCCTTCAATGCACTTGAACACATCGTATATGCTGATCTCATGTGAAGGCTTACTTGGTGTATAGCCACCATTTCGACCTTGTACAGCGTTGAGCAAGCCTTCTTCCTTCAACCGAACTGCAAATTTCATAACGCAGGTGTAAGCTATACCCGTAGAAATGACAATGTCCTTGGCTGTCTGCACATCACCTTGATGCTTATATAAATGCTGTAAAATCCGCACCGCATAGTCTACGGCCGTTGGTAGTTGCATGCTGATTTTCTTCCCTTCGTTTGTTTCGGTTCATCCAATCAAACGCTCGTCGCCTTTTGTTAAGAAACGCGACTTTGATAGAGGATGTTCTCTTTTTGAACCGCGGCAATTTCGTAATCCGAATCCGCCAAATCTGCGATCGATTTGTTTGACATTTCTACAATCATTTTGCTTTGTAATTTTTGAAGGCTCGTCCGCAGTTTACAATCACTGGGGGGCCCTCCAGCACAGAAAGCATGCTCCCTCATGCAACTTTTTATCTGCAACTCTCCTTCCATACACTTGAACACATCATAAATACTAATATCCTGCGCCGGCCTTCCCAACACGTAGCCTCCATGACGCCCTTGCGCAGACTGAAGCAGCCCACTTTTTTTCAACTGGTTTGCTATTTTGATGTAGAAGTTATATGATACGCCTGTGGCATCTGCAATCTCCATCGCCTTTAGCAACCCACCCCTGTTTTCATGCATATACTGCAAAATCCGAATCGCGTAGTCCACTGACATTTGCATTTTCATATTGTTCAACCCTTTCTATTTGTTTATACACTGCTTCTCAACTTGACTTAAACCGGTTTCTTTGTATTTCTTACTTACCCTTCGAGCCAAATGACCCGAAGGGTAAGAAGTTCCATGTAGCTAGCTCGTAGAAATAACGTTCCATCTGGCGGTGGGGGTTTCTAGTCTGGCCCAATCTAGGTGTGTGCGGATGTTTTCCCAGACGACGTAGTTGCCGTTGTATGTCCACCGGAAGTCAGTGGAGTGTGACGCTTCTTGGA
>Ga0131853_10001184_pt1 | contig 47155 bp, 45 predicted proteins | sample TergutLab28metaG_FD_92764 | JGI IMG/M metagenome (GOLD analysis project Ga0131853, IMG submission 92764) | Labiotermes labralis P1 segment gut microbial communities from Petit-Saut dam, French Guiana - Lab288 P1 (version 2) (version 2) | ecosystem: Host-associated > Arthropoda: Insects >... | reverse complement strand
TATTTTTTCGGGGAAAACGTCCCGAAAAAATCTTCCTCCTTCCCTTGACTTCCATGTAATGTTACTATTGTTTCGTCATTATCTTGGAAGTTTGGCTTTTACAGAAAAATTTTTACACCGCCATCCGTGCAAATATTTGCTTGATTATAATTATGTCATTTCTCTGACGTTCTCTAGCTATTCTGATTTATCACGCGTAAACACTATTTTTGACAGTGCATTTACAACTTGGTCTTCCAATGAAATCATATCAGCAATCATTTTTTGCATTCGCTCTCTGAGATTTTTATAAGGCTGATGGTAATGTCTCATAAAAAGGTAATGCAGGGCATTCCAAGACTTTATAGATGCATCCAGTGCTTCCAATGTACTTTTAATGTCTGTGTATCTGCTTTGCTTGTCTATCATGCATGATTTGAAAATTTCTCTTCTTTTTGCTTGCAAGTAAAATATGTAATAGTCCCCTGCCACATGATCCAGAAACTTGGTATGCTCTGCTGACTGTATCATGGCAACCAACGCACTACGCCCTTTGTTAAAAATTACACCATCTTTCACGATAGAGGGAGTATAATAGTTTAGCAAAACGGCTTTAAATACTTCATCGAAGTTATCGATATGTGGCAACTCCTTCGTGTTAATGTTCACGGTTAACAGCGCACAGTATTTTTTAAAAGCCTCAACCATGATAGATTTACTTATAATCCCGATAGTCGGATTCGAAGGATATGTTTGCATGCGTTCAGCCACTAACATATCAGGTGAGTCAGCAAAAAACAAATTCTCTTTATCATATCCCACAATTAAACACCAGTGTGTATTGCTTACTCCTATTTTACTAGGTTTTTGATACCAGTAATAAGGAGGAAGCATGTCAAACATGGTACAAACTGCGATACAAACCCCATTATCAATAGCTTTTTCAACGCTCGCAATTGCATGATGCGGCAAGACAGATTTAATTTTATAATTAAACAATTTTCGATTTAGATTCAATTTACTTGAAGTGATTAAAAATTTGGATTCATCAGAATACTGATTATGACAGATGTTAATATCATCACAAAAAGCATAAATATAATCAATACCCTCATAATCACGCAATGCGTGATACAATATTTTTTCAATGCAGTCTACGGATTGGACTAGGTTGTCCTCCGACCCATCTTCATTAATGTAGTATCGCCTTTCTAAACGATTCATTCAACGCATCCCCTTCTTGTGCTAAGTTATTTGAAGTATTGCGCTTGTTTTTGAAAAAAGTCATAATAAAGCCCTTTAAGCGTAAGCAGTTCGTCAAATGTACCATACTCGATGATTTTGCCCTTATCAAAGACTGCAATCTTATCGCAAAAACGTGTGCTGGATATCCTATGCGAAATGAATATCGTCATTTTACTTTCGGACATTTCTGCGAATTTTTGGTATATTTCGTATTCGGCCACGGGGTCTAAAGCAGCAGTAGGCTCGTCGAGTATGAGCACTGGGGAATCCTTATAAAGTGCGCGTATAATGGCAACTTTCTGTCTCTCCCCGCCTGACAAATCTACGCCTGATGCCGCTATTGTCTTTGTAACGGGCGTATCTAGTCCTTTGTATAGCTTTTCAAGTCTTTCACCCATGCCGTTGTTATAAAAAAGTTCCATAATCGCATTTTTTTCTTCTTGGGTAGCTGCATCTGTCTTGGCGATGTTCTCCAATAGAGAAAAAGCCATAAGTGAAAAATCTTGATTGACTGCCGAAAAAATTTTTTGATATTCTTTGTAGTTTATTTCCCGGATATCGATGCCATTCAAATAGATTGATCCTTCTGTCGGATCGTACATACGCGTCAGCAATAGTGCTAATGATGTTTTACCCGCACCATTAAAGCCTACAATCGCAAGTTTTTCTGTATTTCTAATGGTCAGGTTAATATTTCGTAAAACAAAAGCAATACTGTTGGGGTAGCGGAACGATACATTTCGGAACTCTATTTCTATATTATTCAGGTCAATGTCGCAAATAGCGATTCCAGATGTCACATCAAACTTGCTTCTGAGTTTATGAAATGACTTGTACTGTTTTATATAAAAGTGACTGTCATTAAAATTAATTATATTCGTGGCCAAGAATGAAGATGCAGACATAAAATTATTAAGGGAAGCGATGCCCATAGTAAAATCACCAATAGAAATATCCCCGTTGAACGCATTTATCCCAATTAAAACATATGCCGACACTTGAAAAGCAACACTCAGCGAGTAAGTTACCATTTCGAGGAACCCACCCATTCGAATACGATGTTTATCGAAGATTAACATTGCCTGCTGAAAAGACTCGATTTTCTTTAGTATGAAAGCACTCATATCGAACATTACGATATCTTTCTTAATCTCAATGTTCTTAGCAAGTTGCGATACATAACCTATCTTTCGCTGATCGCTTGTGGAATCATACTTGTATTTTCGTTCGTGCTTAAGCCGTATTATATGTAAAACAGCTTGTAAAGCAATCACAATCAATGCAATAAATAATAACCAGATGTTTAACATGGTCATTATTAAAATAATACCCACTAAGGCTATAAGTCGTGAAATCGTTTCAAAAACGGTAGTAAGATTTGTGAAAAAGTTGTTTCCGTACGCAGCTTGATTAATAAACATGATACGATCTTGTACGGATGAATCGTTAAATTGCTCGAAGTCTATATTCATACACTTTTTATTTATCTCATTGTTAAGCCTGTTGATAAGCTTGATGAATAAATATTCTCTTGTTTTGTTTAGAAAAGCGCTTATAGCTGTAAAAAAATAGTTGATACCGAACAGTAAAGCCACGTAAAAGATAACCAACAGAAACTCTTCACCACTGGCAATGCTGTCGATAATCAACCCCGCTAGTATGATGCTTGGGAAGGGTAATAAGGCATTAATAATAATATCAGCAAACAATATGAAAAGAAGCCGCTTATCATAATTCCATATTTCTTTAAATGAAAGCAGCAAATTTTCAAGTTGCATGCTTTTTATCTTTTTCACCTCGCATTGACCCACCTTTTAGCTATTCCATATTCAATGCTACATACATATCATGAACCAGTGTGTCCATTACTATAGGCGGTTCATAGCATTTGTATACTCCATGCGCCATGTATTTGTCAATCACTTCTTGTTCACCAACCATACTTAGAAAAATAAATATGACTACTTGAGGATGTATTTGCTTTATTTTCATTAACAAACTTATTCCATCTTTTATTTTATCACTTAACAGTATTATTTCAGGCCTAAGTTTAGCAATTTGCTTTATGCTTTCCTCCTCGCCCACCACGTTGATTGTGTCATACATACCGGGGGCATATTCTTCGATAAGTTCATTCCAATCCTTTACTTCATTCGCTTTCATCTTTTTCATGCCTATTGAAAATAATTTGATTCTTTCTTTCATATTGAGTATCTCCTGTCTTTACATATGAATCATTTAACGTCAGAAGCGCTTAAAAAAAATCAATTACTGCTTGACATAATTCATTCATATGTTGTTTCTTACCCAGCATATAAACAGGAATTTGAAACTCTTTTAGCAGTTCATCCGCTTTTTGTTTAAATTCTTCGCTAGTTATTTTATGCTTTGAGTTACCGAATACTCCATTCCAATCGCTGGAGTATGTAATCGGGTACATTACGAATGCGAGTATAGATGCGTCTGTTAACCCCATTAACGCGTTTATAGAATTTTTGATATATGATATATCGTCATGATAGTTAATACACATCACTATTGCATCCGGCTTTACCCCCATCGCAAAATGATACAGCATTGTCGGAAACTCACGCAAATTATAGCAATAATATGGCACACTCTGCGCCTGTGAAGCAGCTAAAATAATCTCTTTTCCCTTTACACATAAGTTGTTAATTTCATTATTCAAATGCAATACAATGTCACTATTTTGTAAGCGCACAGTCGAATTGTACCCCATTGGAAAAACCACATCAAAATTAAACAATAAGGAATGTGGCTCGGTCCCGATAGTCCCTACATCGTAGTCTTGTGACTCTAACTCGCTTTTTAATGTTAGCTGTAATGAAAATTTACCTTGTTGTGATGACGTGCCGAAAATACCTACGACTGGCTTGGGGATTTTGTATAATTTACCAAATACATTTGACGGAATGTCATGTTGAGTCACTTTTGGATAAAAATATTTAATACCCGAAGCACTAAGTGAATCAGCATATTGTTCCAAAGGATCAAATGAATATATATTAATACGCGCCGCAATAGCTTTTTTGATTAATTTAGCTCTATAATCTTGTTCTGAAAGAGCATTTAATTCATCAAGATGCCCAAGTATAATCGTATCTACGCCCGTAAAGTCAATTTGTTCTATATCCATAATGCATTTCCCGGATACCGAATCTTCATAATAACTAGTTAATTTTCTGCCAACTTTACCGGAACGCCTAACATCACAAAAGTTTTGGATATTAAAAGGTAGCATATCAGTGAACCTCACAAATGCGTGAGCCTCTTTAGCAAAAGGAAAAACTACAGCATCTGTTATCTCGAAAAAGCAATTGTTCATATCTTTTTCTGGTTCAGGAGAAGAATAAATGTATCTCGATCTGGATTTTAAATATGACAGTGTACTCTGAAGATTCATGCTATCTGTCTCGCTATTGGCAAGAATGGATGTTACATGCGCGCATGCTACACTTGACCCACTTACCAATAATGTCCGCCCCTCTTGCATTGCTATGCGCTGCACATTTCCCTTTGCTAAGATATTTATTGGACTATCCTCAACAAAATCAAACTCGGTTACATGCTTGATGTCGCTATTATTATCAACACCTATCACGCAATCAAACGCTGCCGGGTAGGAATGGCACCCATCATTATCAAAAGCTGATATTATAACGATTCCCATTGCTGCTATTTCTGCACATATCTTATGTAATTTGTTTATATTTTCACCTGTTTTTATGCCTAAGCTTATGTTAATAAATTTGCAGCTAATGTTCTGCTTAATATACTCCAGTGCAGCAATTAGACTAGACTCATCGTAATCATCTTGACGTTCAGACAATTTAACGATATATATCTTAGATGTGTCCACTTGTTTGCTAATAACAGAATAAATAATAGTTCCATGTCCGATTTCATCTGTCAGCTTATCACTAACCAGAAAGCCTTCGTCTGTTCTTTCCATGCAGACTCCAGAGACACACAAACCATTGTCCAAAATTAATCCGCTATCAATGATTACAATATCATAACTGTCCATGCTATTATTCCTTTCAGCGAAGGGCATCTTTAGTGAATGAAGACTGATGCGGCTAGTTTCTCACAATGTTACCGAAGCTTATTGCTGTGTATAGGGCCGCGTGCAATCCTTCCGGCATTTCACCGTACACTATATATTGCTGCACATTGAGATTTGAATCATAACCTTCCAGTATATTGATGATTACATTGGTATTATTGCGCTCAGCAAGGGTTTCTTGTAACGCTATTACACTATATACGCAGGCCGACGTGTCTAGCGTTCCATGGAAGATATATATAGGAAGATTAAGTTCCTGTATACGCTGCATATTACTTGGCAGGTCAAAATGTTCTAAGAACCATTCCGCCGTTACACGCGGCGTCCTATAAGCTAGCCATGTGTTATTTCTGTCTTCAATTGCCATAAAAAATGCATTGCGTGACATTTGGACTTCATGATGGATATAGAAGTCATCCCGGTCTATATAGCCATCATTGTTTATATCGTACAGTCCGAATAGTGTAATCTCTCCATCGAACAGCAGGTAAAACCTGTTGAGATCAATATTAAATTGGTTACCATCAATAAATAGGCGACCATCTCTTTCGGTTGCGTTGATACCCATTAAGCTTTCCCTTATATCCTCGTCAACTGCATAAAATTCTTCGCGGCTTATTCTTCCGTCGCCATCAGCGTCAAAATAATGACGGAGCGTAACCATTGTGGGCCCACCTGTAAGTCGCCACCATAATATGTCATACATATTATCCACATAAAGGGATTGCAGTATAAGCGCGTCTACCATATGGGGGAAGCGTTCCGCAAACATTGTGGAGATTACTGTGCCTTCGGAATGGCCCCACAGGATTACCAAACTATCTTCGAGCCGTACATCTAAAGCTTGTATTTCATTAATCATATTGTAAATATCCATTACATGATTTGACGGTAGGTTTGTTAAAAACTGCGATTCATCAATCGTATGAAAATATGGGAAACTACCGCCAATACTAACACCCCTCGTGCTGTAAGAGAAGAATGCTATACCATGTTCTTGAAAATATGTGGCGTAGAAGTCGTTGAAATTAGTAAGGCCGCTGCCAAAATTGCGCCGGGCATCGAAGGTTTGCGGACCAGTGACATTTACTAATATAACTAACTTTTGGATCCTGCTTCCGCCGCCGGGCAGTGTTAGGCGACCTTGTAATTCGTAGCCGTCTACGGCGGTGATTGTTATTATTTCTGATGACGGTCGGATTTCCAAGTCTTCCGGGCTGATAACTTCGCCATGGGTTTCATTACCGCCCGGCATGGGTGCGCCGGTTTCATTCGTGTCTTGTGGGTCGTTGGTTTCGGTGTAGCCGTTGCTTGGCTGACCGTTTCCGCAGGATGCTATGATGGTGAGGACTAATACAGTAATTACAAACAAGATAAGCATCTTTCTCATGGCTAAAACAACTCCTTTTAGCAAAAGACACCATATGTTAAATAAAGGCGATGCAATTTGCTATTATCATTGTGCAATTTGGCGCGGTATAAAATCAAGCGTTACCGTAGATATTAATAATATTGCATAAGCTCACCCCAAATTGAAGATGATGTTTATATCATGCAACAATGCAAATCCATCATTTTAAAACACTACCAATCGCGGTCACATGGCGCACCAGCACAGTATACCCGATGACCATTGAGCGTACGTACAAAAAACGTTTGGAATAACTCATTAAAAGAGTAATATCGAATAGTATTCGACGACATTTTCATTTCCTTTTTTAGCGTTTTTTTCATGATATTCACCTCCTCTCATTGGAACATCATAACATCGCATTAATTTAATGCTGGCATGTGCAAAATCTACGATAACGCTCGAAATTAGTTAAATAACAGTCGTTATTACTTACATACAACAGGAATACTAATCTATAGAGACGCTATAAAAAAATCTAATTTTTCGGCAAAACCCTTTGCAGAACTCAATATATCATAGTCAAGGAAGTCATCTGGCAAATCACTACCAAGTTCTTCTTCAATAGCTATGATAAATTGTATAAATGCCGTGGAATCAGGGATGTAATCACTTATCACAAAATCGTCCTTTTCATCACTAATAATAGCAAAGCCTAATTTTTCTTCCAATATTTTCACGAGCATCTGATACGAAAGTGTCATGCGCTTATCTATCCTTTCAACTTAAATTTCAGCGATGCCAATGGTGATTTTACAATTCTATAGTATTGATATTCTTTTTATGAGCTACATATAAGATAGTTTCATTCAGTTGTTCCATGCTCTTTTCATCTTTCACTGTACAAGACTCCATACTCGGTGAATAATAATATCGAACCGGACAGCCAGGATTGCTTTGGCGGCAACACGGTAAGTAGAAGCAATCTTTGCATGAGTCGGGTAACTTCTGAATAAACTTGTTTGCTAAATACCATCTCTTGTGAAGTGTATCATCAAGTAAAAAATCACCATTTAAACTTATATGCCCGACTTTGTTGAAATCATGATTATTAAAATGAACATAACATTTATAAGCGCTCAAATCTGGAGTAATGACATAAGAATTCTTCAAGGCAGCTGTACACTTAGTCTCTGTAGCAATTTGGCTTGTCATAAATTCATCAGAATATAGCTTGCTCATGTATACTTCATTTTTATGTAGATGTGAAATCATTTCGTTAACATCAAAAGACAGGTTATTTTCCGAATTTTTAGAACTTGACAAATCACTCACTGGCACGAACTCAATTTTGAATCTAGCATCATCAGAAAATGATGATGAAATGAAACTAACGAAATCATCAAGCATGTCCAGAAAACCGCTTGATACATTGACCCGAATTATTATGTTAGCAAATTTATACTGTTTACTGTCTCTTATCATTAACAAATTTTTCATAATTACATCGTATGACCCCATGCTATTGCTTGTAAATCTTAGTTTGTCATGTTGCTCCTTTAATCCATCTACGGTAATCATATAATTGTATACCTTTAGTTTATATAGCATATCAAACATATCGGCATCAAGATAATAACCATTCGTTACCATTTCTGCGTTGTAAGGTAAAAACCGCGCTTTGCAAATTTTTATGAACTTGTCAGATAAATATTTTATTATTTCGGGTTCGAGCAATGGTTCACCACCAAACCAAGATACACGTAAAGCTCTATGGTTAGGAATATTCTTTTGAACAAACTTGAGCAGCGCGTTTTGGTTATCAATTGTCATTGCTTCACGGTGAAAAGATTTTGGTGCCTCATAACAATACGGGCATGAAAAGTTACACTTCCCTGTTGGAAGGATAGTTAAACTTAACTTGCTATCATATACTTCATTATAATGCATGGAGTCACATACAACATTTTCATCTGCATCACCGGCAACCAATATTCCTGACTGAAGCATACTCCTAACAGCTTCGGCATATTCCTCGCAAGATGTTCTAGAGATTTCAGTATCCGTCAAAAATAATTGCGTAAACCTACAGACATCACGCTTCATCACCTTCGTAAGGCTAGTAATTCCTGTTATAAAATTATATGCGATTAAATTACCTTCAATATCATAAGTAATAAAATTATATTTCGACATTTTCATAATTTTAAACATTTATATTCCTCCACGCCTATGCATAACAATCGCATCTGAGTATTATATGCCCTATCCTATACTGAAAGTGAATTTATAATAGTTTGTGCTGTACATATTCTGCGGACACAATTGAAACAAACACAAAGTGTCCAAACGGGCGAAATTTTATCACGTAATCAGCAATCATAGTGGTTTTGATTCGTTTGCTGATATGCATATTATTCCTATTCTCTCACCCCAGTCAAGAAAACCAATATTCAAAAATCTCACATCTGCACACCAAATTCAGCCACAAAACACACTATTTTCAAATATTTCATTTATATCATATCAGGCCTCCGCATATTTACTGCATTTTTAGAGTGTTCATGTTTTATACATCACACTCAAAAGCATTTTTAATTACCACATAATGACTAAAACATCCTTTTTCATTCTATATTTTACGACAAAAATAAAGAAACCAAAATATATCTTCTAAAATAATGCAAAATATTGCAAAATATCCCTCTATAAGGCATAATTTGATTCTAAAACACATCAAACTCAAATAAACAAACGGAGGCGAAAACCATGTTGCTACCCACCGCCACAACACTTCACATTGGAGTGAAAATTAAAGCAATCAGGAAAGCCAAAAACATGACCCAAAAGCAATTGTCCAAGCAGATTCCTCTAAGTCAAAGCGTAATCAGTCAAATAGAAAGTGGAAATACCGAATGCCCACCCGATATATTAAGGCTCATTAAAACCGCCTTAGATATAGAAAACGCCCCCTTGCTAGAAAGCGAGAGGGCGATCTTTGAGCGGCGCTTACAATACTGGTGTGATGAAATCCGAGCCAAACGTTTTACCAATGCACATGAAATGCGTAATGAGATGGCTATAATACTAAAGCTTCCATTCGAAAAAGACATGGCTATGCGCTATATGATATTTGAAGCAAAGCTGCTAATATTAGAAGGCAACAATCTAGGCAAAGCTGCCGAAATCCTAAACAATGCGGAAGCCGCTATATCAGAAGCTTCCGAAGAAGACCGCTATCACTTCTACTATGCCAAAGGTTTGCTGTGCCTGTATAATCAAGATAATAAATCGGCCTTAGATTACTTCATAAAAGCTGAAGAACTTCCTTATCATGATACGGAGCCTTCTATATATTATTATATAGCTTTATGCTACGCAAAACTTGGCAAACCGCATCACTCTATAAGATTATTGGAAAAGGCAAGTACAATGGTCGACTCAGAGAGAAGCCGAATGTTGATAGATATAAATATTACACTCGCAACTAATTTCATCCACATAAAACAGTACAACAAGGCAAACACGTTACTGGATAAATGTTTACTAGATGCCGCATGTATAAAAGACACGAAGCTTTACGGGAAAACCTTGCACAATTTCGGTTACCTTTATCAGCATACAAATGATTATTCTAAAGCTATTGATTACTTCAATAAGGCCTTCGAGCATTACGGTGAAACAGAGTGGCACTACCTAGAAAACGCATACCCTATGCTTTATTGCCAAGCTATGCTTAACCAATTTGACCCACAAGATGAACGATACGTTAAAGCATGTACACTAGCAGCAGAAAGTGACCTATACCGGCTATTATTCGAATCACTCCCAGTCATAGCAAACTTAAAATACATAAATGCAGACCGGCTTGCGGAAGACATTATCCTCCGTTTGATTCGAATGCAAAAATACATCATTGCGCTTGATTACTGCCACCTACTGATAAGCACCTATAGACAAAGAAAAAACCTCACAAGAGTTAATATTTATAAAGCACTTTCTGCTGATATCTACGTAAATATGATTTACTAAAGCATACATAAATTGGCGGGAAGAGGTTGTTTTACCATAACCCCTTCCCACAACATGTTTCTCCTTATACAGTAAGACCTGTTACCCGTCAATTGCCACTTCGGCAGGCCCACGCATACCAGCGTAATCGATATTAATAATCCTATCATTCATAACCATATCATTACGTGAGGAATGTACAGATACAACCTCCATATTTTCGATACAGATAACCATAACAGCAACACGTCCGTTTTCGTCGGTAATAGCAAAGCCGGCGGTCCCTGCGGTTACGGCAATATTACCATTAGCATCTACATAAAAATTGCTGTGCGCGCCAGAAAACTCAATTGATATCACGGCTGTGTTTTCAAATTGCTTAGGGCCTAAGCGCTCCGCTATTTCATAAAGTGCGGCCCTTAATTGCGGGGTAACTTCTACATTAAGCGCGGCATCCCAGTCTCCGCCCCATTCATTTTGGATGAAGGCGTTAATAGCGTCAACTTCAACGTTTGTCGTGAACCGCATGTTTGATGCTATGCCCCATATGTCAATCCTTTCGCCAGTTACGGCATCTATGGAGAATTGGAATTCTGCCGGGGTATCGTTTACAAACCCAAGGTGTTCTGGCATGCTCATCCAAACGTCTTCATGGTGTTCACCCGCATCTATGCGAGTTCTGGCTTCATTGTGCCACGCGTCCATTTCTGCCAGCCGCTCCAATGTGCGCCTGTTTACGCTGGATACAGTCCCGCTCCAACGCGACCTTGTAAACCATTCCGGGGATGTATATCCGATTTCTACATACATGCCGTTTATGCATACGCCAAAAATATCGTATATATATCGGGCCACGGCAGCTACGGCTTCATCAATAGGCATTGCCAGCGGGTTAACCTCATCTACCGCGTCCACGCTGCTGAAAGATGTTTCGTCACTAAAAAGCGTTATATCTGAAACCGTTACGTTAAGGGGATTAGCCGCGGCAAGCACCGCAGGGCTGTCTGGGATACTTACATCCTCAATTTCCGGGGGAAGATACGTCTCACCCTCTGTTGCGGCACGCAGGGTAAAGGTGTTTATGCCTAAAAGCGTTATGGCGAACACCGCCATCATTGTCACGGATGCCCCCGCGACTTTAAGCATTTCTTTGACTCTTGTTGATTTCATGTTATCAGTTCCTTTTCAGTTTTTTTGTGGGCCTCACGAGTACTATGTTAATGCTGAAATATTATGAAGTTATTTCGTGGATATTATGGCGTTGTAAATATTATTTTTACCGTTGTGCCTTGGTTTGGTACAGATAAAACTCGCATTTCGGCGCTGTGGACGTGGGCTATCTGTTTGCATAGCGCAAGCCCAAGCCCTACCCCGCCGCAATCACGGCTGCGGGCGTTGTCTACACGGTAAAACGGCTCAGCTACCTTCGAAAGCGCATCTGCGGGGATGCCACAGCCATTGTCTGTTACAGTCAGGATTATATTAGAATCTTCTTTGTCGGCTTCCATGTTTACAGTGCCGCCTTCCTCGCCGCAGGCGGTTATAGCATTTGTACATATGTTTAGCAACAGTGATTTTATTAAGTCATACTGTGCAGTTAAGCTATATATATAGGTTTGACAGTTTAGCTGTACGCCCGCATCCTGAAGGCGGATTTCCAAGCTTTTTTTAATATCATCAAATAGTTCGGGGATGTATATGGGAAGCATATTGGGCTTGTAGTCCCGTAACGTAGCCAGCTCTAGCAATGAGTTGGCCACATTTTTCATGTGACTGGCCTCGGACATGATATAGCTTGCAGACTCTATCAATTCGGATTCGTTGATACTTGCCTTTTGCAGATACTCGGCGTAGCCATAGATAGAGGTTAGCGGGGTTCTTATTTCATGGGCAAAGTTGTCTACAAACTGCTGCTTTTTTAGGGCTTCGTCTTCTAGCTGGGTTATTTGGCTTTCTATTTGCGCCGCCATACGGTTGAATGCGGTAGCCATAGATGCTAGTTCGTTCGTTCCTTTTATCGCGATACGCTCACCATATTTGCCACCGGCTATCTGCCATGACGCATGGGCCACAATTTCCAGCGGCTTGAAGATTTTTAGTAAAATAACATACAAAAAAACAGCCGCTACTAACGATACCGCAATAGAAGTTACCCATAGCATCCGCTGTAATTGCTGCATATCGTTGATATTGTCTGTTATGTCTAGCCGGTATGACAGCTGAAAGCCTGCAAACGGGTGAGGCAACCGCCCAGTTATTGCTAGAAAACGGGTGCCGGTGTCATGTTCAAATGTGATAAGGGCATAGCCGTTTTCGTAGTTTCCCGGCCTGTAGGCCAGTGTCATGTCTATGTTGCTCCTCCTATAGTGGAGTACATAATTATCAAACCGCTGGTTGACCGCAATATGAAAATCCTGCCCGCCGGGAAATCTGGCATATAGCAGCGCCATATCAAGCGATAACGACCGTATGATTGCGTGATACTCGCTTGCGCCCTTTTCCCGCAGCATTAGTGTGGTACTGCGGGTCATGTGGGCAGAGACTATACCCACACTTGCGAATAATATACACAAAAACAACGCGTACGCAGCCAAGAATGTCTTTATCCTCATTGTTTAGCCTCCAGACGGTACCCCAGCTTGTATACAGTCTTTATGATTTTTTCCCAGCCCAGCTTCTTGCGGATACTGTGAATGTGTACATCAACCGTACGCGTATCGCCGCCATAGTCATAGCCCCATGCTATTTCTAATAGCTTGTCGCGGGAAAGGGCAATGTTGCGGTTTTTTATCAGGGCTTCTATTAGCGCAAATTCTTGTGGGGTGAAATCTACCGGGTTGCCTTTGTAGTAAACTTGGCGGCTATACATATCCACCATAACATCACCCAACTGAAAGGCTTTTTCAGACTTTTGGGTGCGCCTTAACACGGATTCTATGCGGGCGGTTAGTTCTAACATATCGAAGGGTTTTACTATATAGTCGTCTGCGCCGTGGCGCAGGCCTGTTACTTTGTCTTGAACCGTGCCACGGGCAGTTAGGAAGATTACCGGGGTGTTGCCCTGTATATCCTTAATAAGCTCGTACCCGTCGCGGTTTGGAAGCATTATGTCTAAAAGTATAAGGTCATAGGTTGTGTTTTCAATGGCTTCTAAGGCTGTGTTGCCATCAAATACAGAGTCGCATTTGTGGCCTACCAGTTCTAGGTTTTTTCTTATTAGGGTGTTTATTGGTTTTTCGTCTTCAACTATTAGTATGTGGGCCATGTTTTCACCTCGGTTACTTTAGTTGTTCCATTCGGGGCCTGCTTGGGTCTGCATCCGCGTCGTTATTTTATTATAGGGTTGTTATAGAGTTATTATAAAGGCAATCTGACTATGTTGGCCCGTCAAGACAAACGGTCGTTGGACAAACCGCTGTGCAAATGATATCGGTGAAACCTTTTCCCGGTTTTGATACTACCTACAAAAGCGCCCTGCATGCTTGACATTTACGCCACCGCATGCTACATTCTTCGTTAATTATTCAAAAAGGGGCAATTGCAGTGGCCAACTTTACACAAAATTTCGGTTTCAATAACGCGACAAAACCATCGGATCCTACCGTTGGCTTAGTCGCGTTTTGTTTTTTTAGATGATACAGGTGTAATATCATACTAATAAAAACCATCAAGCGGCTAAGGTAAATTTAAACCTTAGCCGCTTTTTTATTTTTAACCCCACGGGTGAAAAGGGAGGAAAAACAATGCAAAAGGATTACAACAGCTTGATCACGCACTACCTAACAGGTTTCGGTGAGCAAAACCGCTTAACGCTCAGCCAAGCCCACAGCATTGAGTTTATTACTACAATGCACTTTTTACTTAAGCATATACCAAAAGGCAGCACCGTGCTGGATTGCTGCGCGGCGGGGGGTGTATACGCCTTCCCATTAGCCAAAGAGGGCTACAACGTAACTGCCGGTGACTTGATACAGGCGCATGTTGACATTCTTAATGCCGAAAACAAGCATGGCATGCTTGAAAGTGTTTATCAAGGCGATGTTCTTGATATGTCCCGGTTTGCGGACGAGTCTTTCGACGCGGTGCTGTGCTTAGGGGCGCTATACCACCTGATGGAACGCACAGACAGGGAAAAATGCGTAGCCGAATGTTTACGGGTTTTAAAAAGCGGAGGCATATTCGCGTTCGCGTATATAAGCCGCAATGCTTTGTTCATCAACCATTTTAACAGTGGGGCATATACTTCCGATGAATTAACTAAGCAATGGAAGACAGGCGTAAACGATGTATTCTATACAATGGATTTTAACGAAGTAAATACATTAATGGATACTTTCCCCGTAACAAAAATAACCGATATAGGCGTAGACGGGCTTATGTATCCGCTTAAAAACCGTTTAAACGAAGCAACAGCTGAAGAATTCTCCGCATATATGGAATATCATATAGAAACATGCCAGCAGCCATCAATTTTAGGCCATAGTATGCACGGCCTTTGGATAGGGAGGAAAATGCAATGACACAAGAAAAAAACATCTACCGCAACACCGCATGGATATACGAAATAGAGCATGGCAAAAATCATCCAATGCCAGACGTGCCATTCTACCGCGAATACGCCGCCAAGCAATGCGGCGAAAATGGCGAACGTGGAGAAATATTAGAACTAGGCTGCGGCACAGGCCGCGTAGCACTACCACTGGCAAAAGCCGGCTTTAAAATCACAGGGCTGGACTTATCAAGCCAGATGTTAGAAATCTTCCGCGAAAAATTAGCCATGGAAGCCGCCGCAAACCCCGAAATTGCCCAAAAAGCCGAAATCATCCACGGCAATATGGCAGACTTCTCAATAAGGCGTAAGTTCGCGCTAATAACCGCACCATTCCGCGCGTTTCAAGCCATTACGGCAGAACAGGATATCGAAAACACCCTATCATGTATACACAAGCACTTAGCGGACGATGGCATTTTTATCGTAAATGTGTTCAACCCGTTAAAAGACCCTCTAGACGAAAGCTGGTGCCGCGAAGAGACATTCATAGGCGAAGTGACCTGTGAAGAAACCGGCATCCGCGTAGCACGTTACGAATGCCGGGAGCGGATAGACCCGGCTAACCAAATAATCTACCCATACCTAGCATATAACGTAACCCACCCCAATGGCACCACCCAGCGGCTGGAAGAACCCCTACAAATGAAGTACTACTACAGCCCCCAACTACGCGCCCTGGTAGAAAAAGCAGGATTTGAAATTCTAGATGAGTTTTCGTGGTACGACAAAACACCCCGCATTGATGAACAAGCGGAAGGGCAACCCCTACAGGAGTCAGAAATGAACCCCAATCATCATACCAGCAGAATAAGAGGCCGTGAAATAATTTTTGTATGCGGGAGGAAAATGCAGTGCAAATATCTGTAAGAGATAACCTTATCATGAGAAGCCTAACAAAATGCGATGCCCCGGATGTATACGCGGCAGTTGACAGCAACCGTGCTCACCTAAGAGTATGGCTGCCATGGGTAGACAGTACAGACTCGCCCGCAGTTACCGAAAGCGTAATAGCCACATGGGAAAAAGATTACGAAAACAAGACTGATATTGTGCTGGGAATCTTTGAAAATAACGTATATGTAGGCAACATTGGCCTTCACAATATTAATAAATCGAATAACAGCGGCATGGTTGGCTATTGGCTTGCAGAGAAATATCAAGGGCGCGGGATAGTAACCGACTGCGTACGTGCGCTGGTAAATTTCGGCTTCAACAATCTAGAGCTGAACCGGATTTACCTTTACTGCGCGTCCGAAAACACAAAAAGCAGGGCTATCCCAGAAAGACTTAGCTTTATACATGAAGGCACGCTTCAAGATGGCGAATATGTAAACGGGGCATATTACGACTTGATAGTTTATGGTATGGTGAGACGTAACTGGAAATGATAGTTGCCTTTATAGCTAATAGATAAAAAACCTTTGACCAATGAGGCGGCTTGCCGCTGGCCAATGAAGCGGTTCGCCTTTGACCAAAGTATCAAAACCGCTCCATAGCAAACACATGAAGAATATAGCGGGTAAAATAATTAACCACGAAAGTAATCATGTACTTACTCAGTCATTAGAGCTGTATAAAAATGCGCAGACACCGTCATTGCGGCCGCGAGTGCAGCGTGGCGGGAAGCAATGGTGGTGCCTGCGCATTTCTGCGCAACTTTAATTACGGTGGTTTACATATTTATTAACTGCATTTGCTTAACGTGACAGTCCATTCAGATTTACATGCTGCTCGATATCCTCTATTTCATCCTTTAATAATGCTACGCATATCTCGCAGAAACAAAAATCATCTATACGCAATATGCATTTCAGCTTACCGCAGATAGAGCAATACTCTTCTTCAGCCTTCTCAAATAAGTCGATTATAATGGTTTTTCCGGATTCATAAATCCCGATAAAGTCCCCTTTGCTCCACTTCCTTACCCTTCTTAGTTCCTTTGGAAGCTGTATGCATCCTTGTTCGTCAATTTCTCTTGCTGCTATTATTGTCATTGTGTACCTCCAGTTTACAATTTTTTAGAAAGGCCAACGGTAAAAGGGTATTAAAAAAGCGTGCAGTGTGATGGGTTGTCCATCATCACCTACACGCCTGTTTATTAGCGTATGCGTAAAGAACCTAACCGCCGTACCGCCAAGCTATGCGTAACAACCCCCGCCATATCACAAAACCGCCGAGGGTACCTCCCGGTTGCTTGAAGAATATGGGCAAATGTTGTACACTGTGCCTGCTACGGTGGCAGATGATTCTGTACTCTTGGTGGATGGTTGTGCATCCCTTTGAGTCCGCTGGAGGTGCTTCTAACACCTTCACGGCCCGTGGTGTTCTATTTATTTTTGCTTTTACGGCTGTCAGATTTCGCCGCTGGCCTTTCTGGTGATACTTTACCATAGATTTTATGTTTCTACAATATATTACAATAAAATCACAAAAATTAATTTTGCCTCTTCTAATCTGCAAAATATATCTAAAAATCTCTTGACTTTTACTTTAGGTAAACATATATAATCGTGTTCTATAGTCGCTCCGTTTCAAATACGGCGGGACGATTTTTAATTGGAACATTGTAAAAGGAGATATGCAATGAAGCAGTCAGGAAGCAGCACAATCCTTTCCCGCGGCATAATAATAAACGGTGCCGCAGGCACAGGCAAAACCACCCTTGGTGGTGAGCTGGCCAAGCGTTTAAATTTCCGGCATATGGATTTAGACGATTACTACTATTCCCGTGAAAGTGAATTTGCAGGTCTCCGCCCTCATGATGAAATAAGAAGCCTTTTGCTAGCCGACCTAGAAAAACATCCCCGGTTTGTTATGTCAGGCACAATAGGCAGCATCTTATGGGATACGGTTAACCCGCTGTTTGACTTAGCGGTACTGCTTTTTGTGCCTACCCATATACGCCTAGAAAGAATAAAGGCACGGGCATACCAGCGCTTCGGCGATAGGGCTTTAGAGGGCGGGGATTTATACGAAAATCACAAAGCTTTTTACGATAATACAGTAAAATATGATATAGGATTCCACTCTGTATCCTTAGAAAGGCACGAAAAATGGGCAACTGAAATATGTTGTCCTGTTTTGCGTACCGACGGTACAAAGCGCATCTCTGAAAATGTAGCACTTATTGCAGAAGCATATTTATCTATAGTGGGCTGAAAAATGGCAAAATTGTTGGGTTTGTGGGTGTGCTAAGGCATTAACGCATGTCAATTGTGCTATAATTGTGCCGGTAAATATTAATATGTCTTAAAGTTTTGAAGCTATGGAGGGATAACAGTGAAAAAGAATCTTATCATTTTTGCCATTTTTACATTAGCTGCGGCTTTTTTGGCATCCTGTGGCGGGCAAGATAGCGAAATGGGCGCAAACGGCACAGAAGCCTCGGGCGAAAATGCAGGCGGCGCACCGCGTCCCGGCGAAGACACCGGCACCGGAGAGGTGATGATTAGCGAAAGGGATGAAGAAATCCTACCCTCTTCCGAAGTAATAAATATAACTTCCTTCGACGGCTACAACCTTCAAGGCCGGATTACATTACCCGGCGGCGACAGAATAGACACACTGGTTATATTTGCAAACGCAACCGGCCCGCAAACATTTGATACGCGGCGCAATTTTGAACGTGTTGGCGGCGGTTTTGCCAACTTCAACGACTTTTATGCCACGCGTTTCCAAGAGCAAGGCATTGCGTTTTTTGCTTACAACACGCGCGGCGTAGACATAGGCGGAGAATTTCCTCTTTTCCGCTCGATAGATGAAACTCGGTTTTTAACAAATCTCCCCGCGAATCAGGTGCGGGATATCTATTATATGATTAACGCATTAAGGACGATGGACGAACGCCTCCAAAACAGCCAAGTCATCCTTTGGGGCCGTACCGAAGGCACGATTATTTCCACAATGTTTGCGGAGCTGTACCCGCATATGGTAGACGCGCTAATACTAATCAGTGTTTATGTAGATAATATGTATGACATTTTGTGGTGGCACACCACGGGCGGGTCTGAAATGATATGGTACCGCTATAATTTTGAAGCAGATAACTACGGAAGGATAAGCCGCGAGGCGTTTGAAGCCGACCCCAACAATATAATAGAAACCGCACTTGGCGGTGCATATTTCGAGTTGCTGGACGCAAATAACGACGGGTTTATAGACGAAGATGATTTTTATATTTTATGGGAAATGTGGCGTAACGAGCTTTTTAGGTCCATAGAAAACAGGAATAACCTGCGGCTAGGAGATTTATACAATCCGCGAGTAACGGCGCAATGGTTTCAGGAACATTTTTTACTGCAAAGCAATATGGAACGCATTACAGCACTAGATTTACCTATATACATCTTCCACGGCACAATGGATATGAGCGCAGATGTACGCCGTGTTGAAGCACTTAGGGAAAGGCTTGCCGAGCTTAACAGAACCAATGTGACAATTAACATATTAGAAAACTACGACAGTGAACTTGATGTATGGCGATATATAATATATGACGAAATGCCTGATGGGCTACAAGCAGCTTTTGATACGGTTTTTAATTTTAACCTATTGCGCTAGTTTCAATTCGTTGCAAAACGAAATGCCCATAAGGAGAGATATTCATGAAAAAGAAATTCGTCATATTTTCAATTACCCTATTGGTTGTAACTGTTTTAGCATCTTGTTCACACGGGTATGATGAGGAACTATATAGTAACGGCTCACACGATTACCCGCCCAGCGAAAGCCTAGGCGGCGCGCCACAACCAGGTGCAAATGCAGACCCGGGAGAGTTAATAACAAGGGAGGAACTATCGCCTTCTTCTGAAGTTATAAGCATAATATCCTTTGACGGATACAACCTCCAAGGCCGGTTAACGCTGCCCGGTAATGAAAGAATAGACAAGCTGGTTATATTCGTAAACCCCACCGGCCCGCATACATTCGATGCCAGGCGCAATTTTGGTGACAGATTTAGCAATTTAAACGATTTCTACGCTTTGCGCTTCCAAGAGCGGGGCATTGCGTTTTTTTCCTATAGTACACGCGGTGTGGGCATAGGCGGCGAATTCCCACATTTTCATACAATTGATGAAACGCGGTTTTTAACGCATCTTCCCGCGAATCAAGTCAGGGATATTTACTACATGATAAATGCAATACGGGCAATGGATGCACGGCTCGAAAACAGCCAAATAATCCTTTGGGGCCGTTCCGAAGGCGCGATAATTGCCCCAATGTTTGCGGAACTATATCCGCATATGGTTGATGCGTTAATACTTATAAGCGTTCCTATAGATAATATGTATGATGTTATCAAGTGGCGATTCTCCGGCGAGGCTTATATGGTATGGTATCGTCATTACTTTAACACGGATAACTACGGAAGGATAAGCCGGGAAGCATTTGAGGCCGACCCCAACAATGTAATAGAACGCGAGTGGGGGGAAATAGAAATTGAAGCGCTATTTGATATGCTAGACGAAAACAATAACGGATTTATAGATGTAGAGGATTACTATTTAATACTGGAACCATGGAGACTGGAACTATTTAGAGCCCTTGATACCAGAAACAATTTAAGGCTAAGAGACCTTCATCATCCCCGAATTACGGCCGAGTGGTTTTGGGAGCATTCAGCAATACAAAGCAATATGTATAGGTTGCCAACGCTAGATTTGCCGATATTTATCTTCCACTACACACTGGACCAAATTGCGTGCGTAAACCGCGTAATTGCGCTTGAGGAAAAACTTGCCCAACTAGGCAGAACCAATATATCAGTCAATATAATTGAAGGATTTGATCATAATCGTAATTTTGCACACTATTTAATGACGTATGAAGAGGCGCTGCAAGGGTTGCAAGCAGCCTTTGAAACGGTTTTTTACTTTAATATGGTGCGCTAGTTAAATACAGATGATATCAGTCAGCATTTTCAAAGCCCCAGAGTTGCGACAATTATGGAGGGATATTCATGAGAAAGAAGTTTATCACATTCGCCATTACCGCATTGATTTTAACTGTTTTAGCTTCCTGTTCGAACGGACGAGGTAGCGGCTATGAGACGGAAGCTTCGCACGATTATCCGCCTAGCGAAAGCGCAGGCGGCGCACCACTGCCTGGCGCAAACATCGACCCGGGCGAACTAATCACAAGAGAGGAACTTTTGCCATCTTCCGAAGTCATAAGCATAACTTCATTTGACGGGTACAACATTCAGGGCCGGCTTACATTACCCGGCAGTGAAAGAATCGAAACGCTGGTTATATTCGTAAACGCTACCGGCCCGCAGACATTCGATACACGGCGCAATTTTGGTGACGAATTAGGATTTGTCAATTTCAACGATTTATATGCCACGCGCTTCCAAGAGCGGAATATCGCGTTTTTTTCATATAACACACGCGGCGTAAGCATAGGCGGCGAATTCCCTCTTTTTTTTACGGTCAATGACACGCAATTTCTAACACATCTTCCTGCAAATCAAGTCAGGGATATTTACTACATGATAAACGCAATACGGGCAATGGATGCACGTCTCGAAAACAGCCATATTATCCTTTGGGGGCATTCCGAAGGCACGATTATTTCCACAATATTTGCTGAACTATACCCCCATATGGTTGACGCATTAATATTAATTAGCACTTATGTAGATAATATGTATGATGTTTTAATGTGGGAATTAACGGGCGGGGGCTGGATGGTATGGGGCCGTGATAATTTTGACACAGACAACTACGGAAGGATAAGCCGGGAAGCGTTTGAAGCCGACCCCAACAACCTAAGGGAAAGCGGTGTGCTATGGGCTACATTCGAAGAGTTAGACGCAAATAACGATGGATTTATAGACGAGCAGGATTTTTATATCCTGTGGCAAATGTGGCGTGAAGGGGTTTTTAGAGCCATCGCAAACAACAATAATTTGTGGCTAACAAATAACTATGGCCGACAAACGGCACAGTGGTTTCAGGAACATTTTACACTGCAAAGTAATATGGAGAGGCTGCCAGTACTTGACTTGCCCATATATATCTTCCACGGGACGCTGGACACAAACGCAGACGTAAACCGTGTTGCCGCGCTTGAGGAGAGACTTGCCGAGTTAAACAGAACCAATGTAACAATCAATATATTAGAAGGCTATGACAACGAACTTAATGTGTGGAGATACTTAGTATACGAAGAGATGCCGGATGGAATGCAAGCGGCTTTTGATGCGGTTTTCTACTTAAATACTGTGGCGAGATAACTCGCCTAATATCAAAGAGGCTGATACATTGCTACTACTAAAACTATTCATAAAAGATTATAAAAACACCGAATCCACTACCGTGCGCGGAAAATACGGCATGCTTTCTGGCATATGTGGCATAATCATTAACATTATTCTCGCCATGCTAAAATTTTTGGTAGGCGCAATCACAAACAGCGTAGCCATCACAGCCGATGCCATCAACAACCTAACAGACTGCTTAACTTCTATTCTTACAATCCTGGGCTTCCGCTGGTCTGCCAAACCCGCCGACCGCGAGCATCCCTTCGGCCATGCCCGTATAGAGTACCTAATAAGCCTTGCCGTAGCCGCAATTATTTTAATAACCGGCTACGAGGTTATGCGCAGTTCCATCTCCGCTATACTCAGTCCCGAACCCATCTACTTCACTATATGGGCAGTAGTTGTTCTTACTTTTAGTATGATGGCCAAGTTCTGGATGTATATTTTTAACCGAAAGCTTGGCCGGGCCATCCATTCCAACACATTGCTTGCCGTAGGTATAGATTCCCGCAACGATGTGCTTATTAACGTCGTGACACTATTTTCCCTAATTTTTACCCAGCTTTCAGGCTTCGTTATAGATGGCTATATCGGGGCCTTATTGGCGTTGGTTTTCTTACGGTCTGGGTATGGTGTAGCCAAAGAAGCTCTGGGAAGAATAATCGGTAACCCTTCCGACGGGTCTGTCGCGGCCAAAATCAAGGAAATTGTCAAAAGTCACGACGGCGTTTTGGGTGTACATGACTTGGTAGTGCATAGCTACGGCCCGGGTCGTGACATGGCAAGCCTGCATGTGGAAGTCCCAATGGATATGCCCCTTGCTGATTCTCACGAAATAGTAGAAAAAACAGGCCATGAAGTGCAGCAGCAACTGGGAATCCCTATGGTTATTCAACTAACACCAATAGACCTAGCAGATAAAAGACTGCAAAATATAATAACCACAACACAAAACTTAATAGAAAAAAAATACCCGCACCTGCACCCCAACGAGTTTAGGATAATAGATGGCAAGCAAAAACCAACTATTGTGTTCGACCTAGAATTCCCACTAGAAATAAAACGTAGCCGCGCACTATCCGAGCGCGACATGCTTATACAAAATATCACAAATATGTTGCCCGAATACGATTGTGATATTAATATAGAGTATAGTTATAGCGGTTTTAATTGAGGATGAACAAGAAAGGTCGGCTATGAAAAAAATATTCAAAAAATTATACGCATATATAATCTTGGTTGTACTGCAATTAGCTATAATCATAAATTTAGCAGTTTTGGCCCGTTCGGCTTTTCCATTCATGGTATATGTAGGTACGGGCATAAGCCTAATTGTATTTCTGTTTATTATTAAAAGCGACAAAGCATCTGCGTACAAAATAAGCTGGATTATTATCCTCCTAGGTTTTCCGGTAGCGGGTGGCGCGATATATCTCTTGGCGGGAAACCGCCGTCCAACAAAAAAAGTAGCCGCCCAAATGGACGAACACGCCCTGATAGCCGGTTTACTTGACGCAGACGGCAACTTGCCCTTCATAAATAAAATCCAATGCGGCAGGATGTATAGCCTGTTCCAATATATTCGAAACAGTTCCTCATACCATGCATACCAAAACACCCAAGTAAAATACTACACCCTTGGCGAGTTAATGTTTGAAGATATGCTGGCCGAACTTGAGAAGGCTGAAAAATTCATCTTCATAGAATATTTTATAGTCAAGGAAAGCTATATGTGGGACAGACTTTTGGATGTAATGGCCAAAAAGGCAGGCGAAGGCGTGGATGTGCGCCTAATTGTGGATGATTTAGGTTCTCAGAAACTGTTCACCCGTTCGTATGTAAAAAATCTCAGGGCTTTGGGTATAAAAGTATTACGGTTTAACCCGCTGGTACCATATCTTCAATTTTTTATGAACAACCGCGACCATAGGAAAATAACTGTTGTAGACGGCCACACAGCCTTTAACGGCGGCATGAACATCTCAGATGAATACATTAACAAAAAAAGCCCATTTGGTATCTGGAAAGACACAGGAGTGCGCCTGTACGGGGATGCGGTGTGGAGTTTCACACTTATGTTTATAGAAATGTGGGACTCTTTCTGCAAAGCAGATGAACGCATAAACGACCATTTATCATATAGGCATCCCGCAGATGAGACCAGCGCAATAAAGACAGACGGCCTAATCCTGCCATACGGCGATACCCCGCTAGACAAGGAAGCGCTGGGGGAAAATATATATGTAGATATGTTAAATCAAGCCGAGCAATATGTATACATATACACACCCTACCTGATAATCAGTGAAAAAATGATACAGGCCCTGCAATTTACCGCAAGGCGTGGTGTTGACGTACGGCTTATTACGCCCGGCATCGCCGATAAGAAGCTGGTACACAGGCTATCACGCTCGTACTATAACTTCTTACTTGAGGCCGGGGTGAAAATTTATGAGTATACGCCCGGTTTCCTCCACGCAAAAAGCTTTATCAGCGATGATGAGGTTGCGGTGGTTGGCACGATTAACCTTGATTACAGGAGTTTGTACCTACACTTTGAGTGTGCGACACTGCTGTTTAGGTCTAGCGCGATACAGGATATTAAGGATGACTTTATTAAAACACTTGAAGCATCGCGGGAGATTAAACCAGAAAGCGGCAGGCGGAGACTTTTGTATGAATTGATTGACTCGATTTTGCACTTGTTTGCACCGCTTATGTAACGTCAATTCGGGGTAATAGCTATATCCGTCTTGACGGAACTAAGATAGCTATGTATAATCTATAGTAATTGAATATGTAATTTCGGTTGGGCGGTATGTTTTTATACTGTTTTCAAGGTGTCAGGTTTTCAGGGCGGAGAACTTCATTAGAAGTTCGCCACCTTTTTTATTTTACACATAGTGCGGAGGACTTCAAAATGGAGTCCTCTTTTTTTATGCACTGCGCAATGTTAGTAAGTGCATCTTGAATGCAGCGCGAAAGAGAGACTGGTTTATACGAGGTAGTTAGCATGGCAAAGCTATCCAAAAGTGAAAAACGTGAAATGCTTCGTGCTATGGGATTAATGTCGCAAATAGGGTTTACGGCAGTAATTTGCATAGCTATGGGTTTATTTTTTGGGCGTTTTTTGGATAACATATTAGGCACATCGCCGTGGTTACTTATTGTATTAACGTTACTGGGGTGTTTTTCTGCTATAAAGGCTCTAATAGATTTAGCCAAAAAATTTTAGGGGATTGCATATGGAGTATTCGGTAAAAGCAGTAGCTAAAAGAATGATTATTGTTATTGTATGTGTTTCCGTTTTCATAGCATTAGGCGGATATATGTTTTACCGGTCAGAAGACGCAATACCTTTTGCTTTTGGTGTGGCGATGGCCATGTGTGTAAATATTATTAAGGTATTATGGCTGAAAAAGACTGTAACCGCCGCTATAGATATGCCCCCAAAATCCGCAAGGCGGCATGTGCAAGTTCAGTTTATCTTACGGGTTTCTCTTACTGCCGGGGTTTTCCTTATTGCCGGGTTATTGCATGGTACACATGTGAATCTTATAGGTGTTGCCTTCGGGATTTTTTCATTAACCATAGCGTCATATTCAATGCGTTTCTTTGTTGGGAATCATCATTCTGGCATCTTAAAAGAATCCGAAGCATATTCAAATCAAGATGCCATAGACGAAATAAACGCCATCGTTGCAGACGCAGAAAAAGACACGACAAATAACTAAAAGCACAAAATAAGGTGGGATAATCATGGTGGATTTTTCTATAAATGTTTACGGCTACATACCAATCACAGATGATATCTTCATTTTAATAACAGCGTCCACGATAACCACATGGATTGTTATGGGGTTGCTTGTGGTTTTAGGCATAGTAGTACGTGTTCAATCGCGCAAGTGGGATTCTGCGAAGAAACCTACCCGGTTACAGAATATAATGGAAATGTGTGTGGAAACTTTCGAGAGGTTTTTCAGAAGCAGTGCCAGCGAAAAGATAGATTATCTCGCACCATGGTTTTTTTCATTATTTGCTTTTTTATTGTTTTCCAATGTTGTTGGGGTAGTTGGTTTAAGAAACCCCACAGCCGATTGGGGAGTAACATTTCCTTTGGCTGCTACGTCATTTGTTCTTATTCAGTTTGTAGGATTCAGATATCGCCCTAAAGAGCATCTAAAGGGATTTATAGAGCCAATGTTCCTTTTCTTACCTCTTAATATTATGGGTGAACTAGCAAAACCCATCTCTTTGAGTTTCCGCCTATTCGGCAATGTTCTTGGCGGGTTTATTCTTATGTCTTTATTATATGGGCTTGCCCCGCTTGCTGTACGATTAATATTTCCGGTTGCGTTGCATTTATATTTCGACCTCGCTGCCGGTGTTTTACAGGCCTTTATCTTTACGGTGCTTAGCCTAACTTTCGTTGGGCTGGCTGCGGAAGGTTAAGATAATTATTTTTAAGGAGGAATTATTATGTATCATCCTTTGGCATTTGTTATTTTTGGCGCACAGATTGCGGCCGCATTGGCACTTTTAAATGGTTTGTTAGTACCTTTGGGGCAGGGCAAAGTTGCTGCTGCTGCGGTTGAAAGCATTGCCCGTCAACCTGAGGCAAGGGGTGCAATAACAACTACCATGTTTATTGGTTGCGGCCTTTCTGAAACTTCAGGTGTGTATGGTTTAGTACTTGCTTTTATACTGCTGTTTGCTAACCCGCTAATCAACAACAACGTTGACAATCTTATGAGACTTGTTGGCTATTAAAAGGGGATGATTTTCTTGAATCCTCAACTGTTATATTTGCTTAGCGGCGTACCCGAAACCAGAGAACTGTTCAGCATGGATATTCAAACGTTCATTGATATGATTATACCTTTGTTTAGTTTTTTTGTTCTGGTTATCTTACTCACATTTCTATTATACAAGCCGGTGAAGAAAGTTCTTCAATCCCGTGCAGAACGGGTGATGGGAGAATTAGCTGAAGCTCAGGAAAAAAACGCAGCAGCCCATGAGCTAAAAACCATGTACGAACAAAAAATAAAAGATGCAGATACTAAATGCATTGCCATGCTGAACGAAGCCCGTAAACAAGCAAATAAAGTGCGTGAAGAAATCTTAAACGGTGCCAAAGTAGACGCTAATGAAGTAAGGAGCCGCGCAGCTAATGATGTAGCTATAGAACTCCGGCGAGTCAAAGGTGAAGTGCATCATGCTATTGTGGACATTTCAACCGAAATTGCTGAGAAATTATTAGCAACAAGTATCGACAAAAACATCCACGATACTCTCTTTGACCAAGCAATGGATGAACTAGAGACGGCTGTTTTCCTACCTATTAATAAAATATGATGATGAAAATGGTTATAAAGGGTTTGGGGGCGAAGGATTTCATGCTGGATTCTTTGCCCTTTTGATTTCGATACATAGTATAAACCGGATGCTATCTGGCATGTGTACTCCAGCATCCTATGGGGAAGCATATATCTATATGCACTACAAAATAGGAGCTTATTTACATTGAAAAGCCTGCCGATATCCAAAACCCTGCGTAAGCGCATCAATCCTGCCATTGTCATGTTGCTGGGATATTTGGCCGTTATAGGTGTGGGTACTGCGTTGCTTATGTTGCCTATCTCGCATAGCGTACATCAGGTTAGTTTTCTAACAGCGTTATTTACCTCTACCTCAGCAACTTCTGTGACAGGCTTGGTTGTGGTAGACACTGTTCAAACCTGGACTGTTTTCGGGCGTATTGTTATTTTATGCCTTATGCAAATCGGTGCTTTGGGATTTATGTCTTTTACTACAATATTTTTTTTCATCATGGGCAGAAGGATTGGATTGTCTCAACGTTTGCTGATAATCCAATCTATTAACCTTCATGATATACAAGGGGCTATCCGCCTTATTCGTCATGTATTGGTAGGTACCATGATGTTTCAAGGGCTTGGAGCTATAGCATTATGGATACGCTTTATCCCCCGCTATGGATTACTAAACGGCTTAGGTATGGGAATTTTCCACTCAGTTGCCGCTTTTGCCAATGCAGGATTTGATTTGTTTGGATATGACTACCCATTAACCGGACTAACTTCTCATAAAGGGGATGGATTTATTGTAATCACAATTATGGTGCTGGCTTTGATTGGCGGGTTAGGATTTTTTGTTTGGGAAGATCTTTTGCAAAGCCGGTTCCGGTTTAGAAAACTTCATTTGCACTCTAAACTTGTGTTAACCACATCATTTTGGCTGATTTTGGTTGGTTGGGTTTTCTTTTATGTTGCAGAACGGAACAATGCTTATACAATTGGGGAGATGGGTATATCAAGGGCAATGGTTGTTAGCCTATTCCAAACAATTACACCAAGGTCCTCTGGGTTTTCTGTGGTAAGTCAAGGGCAGCTTTTGGGCGTAACAAGGATGATTGTTATGATTCTTATGCTTATAGGCGGTTCAACAGGCTCTTCGGCAGGGGGTATCAAAAACGTAACTGTTGGTATCTTGTTTTTATCGGCCATCAACTACTTTAGGGGTAAGGCTAGGCTGTCTGTTTATGGCCGTTCGATACCTACATCACAAATTAAAAGCGCACTGGCTATAACCACTATGGTACTATGCGTTACATTGGCAGGCTCGGTTACTATTGCTCTTATTCAGCCGGATATTCCTTTTTCGGCAGTATTATTTGAAACAATATCGGCTATAGCTACTTGCGGCCTTAGCCATGGCATTACTGGTTTCCTTGCCCCTGTTTCACAAGTGTTAATTATCTTATTTATGTTTTTTGGGCGTGTAGGTATTATGACTTTGGGCATGGCGGCATTTTTAAAGCACAACGCAGTTGAAAAGACTAAATACCCCGATACATGGGTCATGATGGGCTAGGAGCGATGGACATGGAATCATTTGTTATTATCGGCATGGGCAGGTTTGGAAGTGCAGTGGCTACAGAATTGTTTTGTATGAAGCGTGATGTTTTGGTATTGGATGAACATGAAGAATGTATAGCGCCTGTTATGGATTATGTAACAGAATCTATAATCGGAGATGCAAAAGATGAGACTGTGTTACGTTCGTTGGGCATTCAAAATTTTGATTGCGTGGTAGTTGCGATAGCCAATAAGTTGGAAGACAGCATACTCATAACCATGATGTTAAAGGAAATGGGTGCAAAATTTGTTGTTTGTAAGGCGCAAAACGAGCTGCACGCGAAAATTCTTACGCAGTTGGGCGCAGATAAGGTTGTCCGCCCGGAGTTTGATATGGGCAGACAGCTTGCCCACTCGCTTGGAGTCGAAAAATAATGTAGTTAAGCAATACCTAATAGCAGTAGAAGGCCCAGAGCTAAGAATCGGTGGGCCAATAGGGATGATATCGGAACAGGTGATTTATGAGTTTAATTGAAGCTATAATTTTAGGGTTGATACAAGGCATATCGGAATTTTTGCCGGTTTCAAGTTCAGGGCATTTGTTAGTGTTTCATCATATATTTGGCATTGGGGCAGAGGATAATTTGACGTTTGTTATTATTCTTAATATGGGCAGCTTATTGCCGCTTTTATTTGTTTTTCGTAAAGATATATATGAATTAATCAAGAATCCATTTCAGAAAATGACGGCTCTGCTGATTATCGCAACAATACCATTGATTATTGTTACCCTATTGTTTGAGGGATTTATTGAGTCTATGTTCCATGCGATATATTTCTTACCTATTGGGTTTATAATAACCGGCGTAGTTTTATTGCTCTCGGACAGGCTAAAAAAGAATGATAAAGAAATAGCTGGTATCCGTTTCATTGACGCGGTCTTGATTGGTTGCGCTCAGGCTGTGGCTGTGTTCCCCGGTATATCCCGCTCCGGCAGTACAATTTCGGCTACAATGGCACGGGGTATAAATCGGGAAAGTGCCGCGAAATTTTCATTTCTTATGTCTGTCCCGGCGGCTATTGGGGCATTGGTGTTTCGGATAAGCCGTATTATTAGAGACCCGGCATTGTTTGACGGTTTAAGTTTTCCAAATCTTATTGCCGGTTTTTTAACAGCCGCTATAACTGGATATTTTGCTATAAACATAATGCTTACAATTGTGAAGAAGGCAAAGTTAAAGTATTTTGCCTTGTACTATATTTTTGCGTTGGCCTTAATTGTAGTATTTTTGCTTTATGTTTGATTCCTGCTTATATATTACAGGATGCGATTTTTTAGCCAAGTTGGGCTGGTGACATTTCATTTTCGGGAGGCATGGAGACACCTGACGGGTTTTTGGTTTTACTTTTTCTCGGCTTCATAGATATACATCCTCTCATTAAAATGTAACTGTAGTGTGTGATAAGGCTGTATTTTTATACATTTCACGTATATTTTGCGTGTTTACAATGCTTTTAGCAGATGCACTTTACCTGCTACTGTATCCAGCCACACATTCCGCCCAAGCGGAAGTGTTAAATTAGGCGAAGTGTGACCGCAAGCCAGCCCTGCTAGGGTTGGCTTTTTTTCTGTGGCGATTAACTCGCTTATGGGCGTATGCAGGGTTTCCAAAGTTTCCGGAGAAAAGCCGCCTAAGATTATACCTGCTACTTGGCTTAGCTTGCTAGCCTGCTTCAGCTGTAGGAGCATCCTATCAACACGATAAGGGGCTTCGCCTACTTCTTCCAAAAACAGAATACGCCCGCGTGTGTCTGGCTCGTATGGCGTGCCTATTAAGGAGGCTAACAAACATAAATTACCGCCTATAAGCGGGCCCATAGCTTGGCCCGGCACTATTGTTGTAAAGGGGTGGCCGGGCGGGTTTGCGAGAAAACTGCCACTGGTTGCGTCCGAGCCGCCGGGCGCAGCAAATATCATCGACTTAAACTCCGCCATTGTAAACGGCTCATCATCACAAAAATCCACCGCAGGCATTGGCCCATGAAATGTTACAAACCCACATATCTGATTAAAAACTACATGCAGCGCCGTAACATCACTATACCCTACAAATACCTTAGGGTTTGTGCGTATCAAATCATAATCCAGCATCCCTAAAAGCCGTGCCGCCCCATACCCACCACGTGCCACAAAAATCCCCTTAACATCCGGCGAGGCAAAAGCTGTATGCAAATCTTTGGCACGCAGCTCGTCCTCTCCGGCAAGGAAGTCATGCCGCATATGGCAGCTTTCCATCACCCGAGGCCTTAGCCCCATGCGCCTTACGGCCTCTACGCCTTTAGCCAAGCGCTGGCCGTCGCATGGCCCGGATGTGGCAAGAATAGCCACGGTGTCCCCCGGGCGAAGTAGTTTTGGCATTCGCATATATAACCTCCGGTTTACCTCTTGGTATCTCTAGATAAATTATGCTCGCAGCAAATATTAGTGTCAATCTGTAATAAAATAATTTTTGCAAGATACCTTGCATTGTGCTATACCATGTGATAATATGTTCCCAACAAAACAAAATAACATGTATAACCAACCTCATAAGTCCCAAGACTTAATATCTAAGAAAGGAGCGCACCCATGACTACACAACTTAAAAAAGGCACTCTTGAACTATGCGTGCTAAGCCTACTATCCAAAGCAGACATGTATGGCTTCGAGCTGGTTGGGGCCATCTCGGCCCAAATCCAAATCTCCGAAGGCACAATCTACCCACTGCTAAAACGCATAAAAGACGAAGGCTACGTAACCACCTACCTCCGCGAATCTCAAGAAGGCCCGCCGCGCAAATACTACAGTATCACCCAAAGCGGACGCATCACACTTACAACTATGGAAGAAGAATGGCATAACCTATCAACCGGCATAAACAACATCCTGAAAGGAGCAATTTCATGAAAAAGCACGATTTTATCCAAGAATTAACCGCACAACTAGCGCCAATAGATGCCCAAGCCCGCGCGGAAATCATAGCCGACATAAACGAACATTTTGCGGAAGGGCTGGCTCACGGCCAATCAGAAGAAGAAATATGTAAAAACCTAGGCCAGCCCGGCCAAATAGCAGAACAGGTACTGGAAGAGTATAAAGCCTACAAAACCAAAAATCACCCCGATTACAGTGCAAATACTTCAAATAGCCCACATGGGTTTAAGGGTCTGGAAGGGTTGGATGGACTAGAAGCATTAGAAGATTTAGGCGATATAGAAGGCTTGGAAGTCCTAGGCAACCTAGGCGACATAATTTCCTCTGCAATGGATACCGAAGGCAATATAGATATAGGCGGCATTGTCTCCTCCGCAATGGAAACAGCCCGGGAAGCCACAAAAGCTGCCCGAAAAGCCTCAAGAGAAACAGCAAGGGCTGCTCGTGAAACAGCAAGAGCCGCCCGCGAAGCGGCAAGAGAAGCCCGCAACGCAGCAAGAGAAGCCGGTGAACAGGGATATCAAAATCCTTTCGAAGATACTATGTGGAACCCGAACACTAATACCAACAGCGCTACACGCGTACGCGGTGGCTACGAAATAGACATAGATCAATCCTTCACCGGCATAACCGCAATGGATATAGCCTTTAGCATAGCCAATGTGAAGCTGGTTGCTGCCACACAATCAAATGACACCCGTGTAACTATCCAAGGTAAAAGCCGCCATAATACATTCGACGTAGAAAATAAAAACGGCACCCTTTATATCCGTCAAAGGGAGCCATTCTTCAGGTTCGAAATATTTGGTTTCAAGTCAACGCTTGAAGTTACGGTTTACGCCCCAGCAAACTTCTTCGGGCCTATAAAAGTTACATCAAGTGTAGGCAACCTATCCACTTCCGGTATAAACGGCGACCTAAAGCTTAACACCTCCGCAGGCAACATTAGTATCGATGGGCATAACGCCAGCAAAGCCCACTTACGCTCTTCTGCCGGCAAAATTAGCCTAACAAACTGCGAAATTAGCGACATAAACGCAAAATCATCCGCGGGTAACGTAAAATTCGAAGGCCGGGCTACAACAAACTTAACCCTTTCCTCCTCCGCAGGTGCTGTAAATGTAAACGCGGATACCCTTGGCGGCAACACAGACCTTTCAAGTAGCGCGGGAAGCGTATACCTTAAAGCCCGAGACGTACATGGCAATATAACAGCCAGCTCTTCTGCGGGCAGTGTAAAAATATGCTTGCCGCAAGATGTTAACTGCCGCATAAACGTAAGCAAACCAAGCATAGGTTCTTTGCACAATAACCTGACAGGCAACCCACATTCCCCATACACACTACGGGCATCTACCAGCGTGGGGTCAATTTCACTTGAGCCACTTAGTCACGACGGCCCGAGCCGTCAAAACTAAGCAGCCCAGGCGCGTCTTCGCCCGTGTAAGCCTGAACTTCCCTAAGGCTGCGGTTAATAGCGCGGGTACGTGTCCCAACCAGCGTTTCAATTTCATTGCCCGCCTGCGTTATACGCTGGTGGGCTTTGTTTAAGACATCTTCAAAATTGCCAAATTCCTTCTTAACGGCGCCAAGGGTTTTTTCTATATCCGCGGCGCCTTTTTGTATTTGTAAGGTTTTAAAGCCCATTTGTAAAGAGTTAAGCATCGCAGAGAATGTAGACGGCCCGGTTACAATAACCCCCAACTGCCTAAGCCCGTCAAAGAAAGACGCGTCGCGCACAACTTCCGCGTACAGCCCTTCCGTTGGCAGGAATACCACTGCGAAGTTAGTTGTTTCAGGAGGGGACACGTACTTTCCTACAACATCCCGCGCAAATGCCTTGATACGGCTATGCAGGGCCCTGCGTGCCGCCTCCACCAATTCCGAATCACCGGTGTCATAGCTGTCTAGCAGCCGTTCATATGACTCCAGCGGGAATTTCGAATCCACAGGTAAGTAAACATGATGCCCGTCTTCCAACCCTGGCAACCTGACCGCATACTCCACACGGTTGGTACTGCCTTTAAATGTAGGAATTTCCTTATCATAAAGCTGTGGTGGCAGCATATCTTCAATAATTTGCCCTAGCTGAACCTCGCCAAGTATGCCCCGTGATTTACTGCCGGATAGTATCCGGCTAAGCGACCCGACAGACTGTGCCACTACTTTCATCTCACCCAACCCTTTATTCACGTTTTCAAGCTGGGTGCTTACCGTCTCGAAAGAACGCTGTAAGCGGGTTTCCAGGGTTTTCTCCAGTTTCTCGTTTACAACTTGACGCATTTCATCAAGTTTCCGCTCGTTAGATGCCTGCATTTGTATAAGTTTTTCGTCAACACTTAAACGGATTTTTTCAGAATTTTCAGCCATATGTCGCAAGAAGTGATGTAAACTTTCTTGCATGTTCTTGGCCTGCCCGGTTTGCGCTGTGGTTTGGTTGGCCTGCGCCGTTTGGATATCCTTAGTTTGGGTGGCGATAGCCCGTTGCGTGTCACGGGTTAAGGCCGCGATGGCCGCCTGCATGTCGTGAGAAAGCGCGCTTAACCCCTTGTGTTGGGAATCGCGAACAGTCTCCAGCCGCTGCGCAAGGCTGTCGCGAAGGCGGTCAATCCTGCCTTCCTGCTCTGCCCTTGCCGCGCCTGTTTCATGTACAATCTGGCCAAGCATGTCGCGCATCTGCTGGCGTAAAATCGCCTCTATACGGCTGGATTGGCGTAGCTGGGTGAACAACTGTAATGCCAACGCCGCCACTGATACTATTAGTATTAAGATAAGAATTGCAGTTTCCATGGTTAAGACCCCCATAAAATATGAGATTATTCTTTTGTTAAAGCCATCCGCGGCTATGCCGGCCGTAGCCCGAAAAGTCGGAGTTATTTATTTATAGATTCGGTATCTGCCAATCGATAGCAGCTTGCCCGTTCTTCGTCAAAAATTCATTGGTCTTTGAAAAATGCCGGCTTCCAAAAAACCTCCCACCCGCCAACGGGCTGGGGTGCGCCGCTTTCAAAACCAAGTGCCGCGGGCTATCAATTATCCTAAGCTTAGCCTGCGCGTCCTTGCCCCACAGCAAGAAAACCATTGGCGCTTCCCGGTCATTAAGATGAGACAACACAGTATCTGTAAACCGCTCCCAGCCTTGCCCTGCATGGCTTTTGCTGCGGCGGGCCTCCACGGTAAGTACCGTATTAAGAAGCATAACCCCCTGCGCAGCCCAATGCACCAAGTGTCCGTTATTGGGGATTTCACACCCCATATCGTCCCGCAACTCCTTAAAAATATTTGCCAGCGACGGTGGAGTCTTGGCTCCCGGCTGCACAGAAAACGCAAGCCCGTGAGCCTCCCCTTGGTTAATATAAGGGTCCTGCCCCACAATCACTGCCTTTACCTGCCCGTAAGGCGTAAGTTTAAGCGCGTTGAAAATATCATACATATCAGGATAAATAGTACGCGTACTGTATACGTGCTTCAAAAATGTGCGCAATTTCTGGTAATATTCCTTCTGAAACTCATCCGCTAATATGTCATCCCAGTCATTATGTAGCTTAATCATTGGTATCCTCCCGTCTCCTATATTGGATTATAGCCCAAATTCGACACAAACTGCAACGCATACTGTATCTATAATCGCCTTTCACCAAAGTATCAAAACCTAAAATTATGTTACAGTGAAGAGACATGCAAATCCATCCACAACCCAATTATTTCAACTATTGGGCCGGGACTGCTTAGTACAAACATAAAATGCGCCTTTATCCAATGGATCTACAATGCCTAAAAATCCCTATAACCCGGCCCCAGCCTATGTTAGGGTATTTGACATGGATAAACAAAGAGAGTAAACTCATTGACGCGCTAAGGCGCAAAAATTGGAGGTGTAGTAGATGCCTGTGGCAGTAGCAGTAATCATATCTGTCGCAGCTCTTATCTGTGGATTAATTGGTGGAATTTTCCTCGGCATAGCTCATAGGAAGAAAATAGCAGAGTCTCATCTGGGCTCTGCCGAAGTACAAGCCAAAAATCTTATCGAAGAAGCCAAAAGAACCGCCGAATCGCGGTCGAAAGAGATGCTGTTAGAAGCAAAAGAAGAAAGCATCCGTACCAAAAACGAGGCTGACAAAGATGCGAAGGAACGCAGAAACGAGTTGCAACGCTTAGAAAAACGCTTTATGCAAAAAGAAGAAGTACTTGACAGAAAACTGGAAAATCAAGAAAAAAAGGAAGCACAGCTTCAAAAGCAAAAAGAAAAACTGGAAGTAAAGGAGCAGGAAGTAGACGATGCATTAGCCCGGCAGCATCAAGAGCTTGAACGTGTAGCAGGCCTAACGGCGGCAGAAGCAAAGCAGCATCTGGTAGATACAATAGAGCATGATGCCCGCATAGAAGCCGCAAAAACCGTACGCGAAATAGAAGCCAATGCAAAGGCCGAAGCCGACAAAAAAATTGCGGATATCCTGACCTCAGCAATCCAACGTTGCGCAGTAGATCATATAGCCGAAACAACAGTATCCGTGGTAAGCCTGCCCAGCGACGAAATGAAGGGCCGTATAATAGGAAGGGAAGGCCGCAATATCCGTGCGCTGGAATCCCTAACCGGCATAGACCTAATTATCGATGATACCCCGGAAGCGGTAATCCTGTCCGGGTTTGACCCAATGCGCCGCGAAATAGCCCGTTTAGCCTTAGAAAAGCTTATACTCGATGGCCGCGTCCACCCCGCCCGCATAGAGGAAATGGTGGAAAAGGCCCGCAAAGAAGTAGACGCCCAAATCAAAGAAGAAGGCGAATCCGCAACCTTCGAAACAGGCGTACACGGTATACACCCAGAACTTGTGCGTCTTTTAGGCAAGATGAAATTCCGTACAAGCTATGGCCAAAACGTCTTAAAGCATTCGATGGAAGTAGCGTTCCTTTGTGGCGTAATCGCCGGGGAATTGGGCGCAGACGTAACAATGGCAAAACGTGCAGGGTTACTGCATGATATAGGCAAAGCCGTAGACCACGAAGTAGAAGGCAGCCATGTATCAATAGGTGCCAACCTATGCCGTAAGTACAAGGAGAATCCGCTGATAGTTAACGCGGTAGAAGCCCACCATGGCGATGTAGAACCTACAAATATAATTGCCGTAATAACCCAGATGGCCGATGCTATATCCGGCGCACGCCCAGGCGCAAGGCGCGAGACATTAGAATCGTATATCAAGCGCCTGCAAAACCTCGAAGCTATAGCCGACAGCTTTAAAGGCGTAGAGAAATCCTTCGCCATACAAGCCGGCCGCGAGCTAAGGATTGTTATACTGCCAGACGAAGTAAACGACGCGGCACTAACCATGTTGGCCAGAGATATAGCCAAGCGTATTGAAGATGAATTGGAATACCCCGGCCAGATAAAACTAAGCCTAATAAGGGAAACCAGAGCCATAGAATACGCAAAATAGAACCAACTATATGTAGATATCGCAGTTTCGTGGGTAAGGAAGAATGTTAGCGAAACTGCGTAAGGGGACGCTGTCCTCAGTGTCCTGCAAATAAGAAAGCCGCGGGATATTGAGGATAGCGTCCCCTACTACGTTAACACTAAGCTATTTACCTAGATTCTTCAAAGCTATCGCATTCCGTATCGCATTTGTTATGCGGTGTGGGTGTACAACAGCCCACAACTATTTCGTTGAGTGTGCAGTGGCGGGCTTGGTCGTTAAACTTACAACGGTCAACGTGGCATTTAATGTGTGAGTTAGTTGGCATGGTTTTATCTCCTTTCGAATGAAGTATAATGCTATTTTGTCCTACGTGTTAAAATATATGCTAAACAAATCCTTATTCAATTCACAAAAGAGGTGTATCATGGCTTTTGAAAAACAAACGATAAGCAATAACGAGCTAAAAAACTTTGTACGCGAAATCCCCGATTTCCCTATCCCCGGCATACTGTTTAGGGACATAACCACCGTGCTTAAAGATCCGGCGGCCCTACGCGGATCTATTGATGCTATGGTTAGCCTGCTTAGCGGCCTTGATTTCGATGCCATATTAGGCCCGGAATCCCGCGGGTTTATATTTGGGATGCCCATGGCATATAACTTAGGCAAAGGTTTTGTGCCGGTGCGTAAGGCAGGCAAACTCCCCGCAAAGGTAGCCAAACGCGAGTACGCGCTAGAATATGGCACAGCCACAATTGAAATCCACCGGGATGCTATAATCCCCGGGCAAAAATATATTATCGCAGATGATTTATTGGCCACAGGCGGTACTGCTAAAGCCATCGCGGATTTAGTCACGAAACTGGGCGGCGTTATAGTGTCATCACTATTTTTTATAGAACTTACAGGGCTTTCCGGCCGCGAAGTGCTGGAAGGTTATGATGTACGCTCGGTGCTTTCATACGATTAAAATGTTAAAGCCATCCCCCACCCTTGGGCCGTGTAGGCCACATGGGTAGCCCGTAAGGGCCCCGCCGGGGTTGGTTTTTTCAAATCCACATAATCTAATTGCGGAGGCAAACAATGATACTATCCGGCAAAATGATAAAAGAAAAACTAGGCAAAGATATAATCATCAAGCCCTTCAATGCGGCCAACATAAACCCTAACAGCTGCAACCTAACCCTACACAACGAACTGCAAGTTTACGAAGACCACACCCTTGATATGAAAACGCCCCACAAAACCAAAACCCTAATAATCCCCGAAGAAGGGTTAATATTACAACCACACACATTATATCTAGGGCGTACACTCGAATACACAGAAACAGAAAATTACGTCCCAATGCTAGAAGGGCGCTCCTCTGTTGGGCGGCTTGGGCTATTCGTGCATGTATGCGCAGGGTTTGGCGATGTTGGATTCAAAGGTTACTGGACGCTGGAAATCCACTGTATTCAGCCTATAAGGGTATACGCCGGGATAGGAATCTGCCAGATTTATTACCATGCAATAGAAGGGGAATACGCCCCCTATGTTTCAGGGAAGTACCAGAACAACTCCGGTATTCAACCAAGTATGCTTTATAGAGATTTTGAAAATTAGAGGTGAACCCATGAAAGAACTAAATCGCACCTACGACCCCTCCCGCGAGGAGGAAATATACAGCCGCTGGCTGTCAAAAGGCTACTTCCGTGCAAAGGTAAACCCTAACAAAAAGCCCTACGCTATAATGATTCCGCCGCCCAATATAACAGACAAACTACACGTAGGCCACGCGCTTAATAACACAATCCAAGACATAATAATCCGTGCTAAGCGTATGCAGGGCTACGAAACCCTATGGCTGCCCGGAACAGACCATGCCGCCATTTCTACGGAAGTGCAGGTTGTGAAAGCCATAGCCAAAGAAGGTAAAACCAAGGAAAGTATGGGCCGCGAAGCTTTCCTAGAAAGAGTATGGGAATGGCAAAAAGAATATGGCGGCACAATAGTAAACCAGCTAAAAAAGCTAGGCTCATCCTGCGATTGGGACCGTGAGCGCTTCACGATGGACCCCGGCCTCTCTGACGCGGTACTTGAAGCCTTCGTACGCCTATATGATGAAGGGAAAATATACCGCGGCGAGCGTCTAGTCAACTGGTGTGTAAAATGCCAAACAACAATATCCGACGCTGAAGTCGAACACGAAGATGGCGAAGGCCAGCTATTCCATTTCAAATACCCCATAGGCAACTCCGGCGGCTATATAGCCTTCGCCACCACTCGCCCGGAAACAATGCTAGGCGACACAGCAATAGCCGTCCACCCAGAAGACCCAAGATACGCTAAATTAGTAGGCAAACACGCCACAATGCCTATTATAAACCGCCAAATCCCAATAATAGCCGACTCCTATGTAGATCCCGAATACGGCACTGGCGTGGTTAAAATCACCCCCGCCCACGACCCCAATGACTTTGATATTGGCGAGCGCCACAACCTACCCCGCATAAATATCATGAATGACGACGGTACAATCAACCAAAACGGCGGCACATACGAAGGTCTACCCCGCGAAGCCGCCCGCGCAAAAATAATAGAAGAAATGACTGCCCTAGGTCTATATATCAAAACCGAAACCATAACCCACGCCAAAGGCACCCACGACCGTTGTAATATAATAGTTGAACCACTGATAAAACTGCAATGGTTCCTAAAAATGGAGGAATTGACCAAGCCAGCACTGGATGCTTACACTTCCGGCCATCTAAAATTCAACCGCGAGCGCTTCGGCAAGGTATATCAGCACTGGCTGGAAATAATCCGCGACTGGTGCATATCACGTCAAATATGGTGGGGCCACCGTATCCCGGCTTATTACTGTACCCAAGGCCACGTGACCATTGCAAAATCACCCCCGCAAGCATGCACAACTTGTGGCGACGTCAATCTAAAACAAGATGATGACACCCTTGACACATGGTTCTCATCAGCGCTATGGCCATTCTCAACCCTAGGCTGGCCAGAAAAAACCCCGGATTTGGATTACTTCTACCCTACAAACGTACTTGTAACCGCCCCCGAAATCATATTCTTTTGGGTGGTGCGCATGGTATTTATGGGCTACAAATTCACAGGCAAAGCACCCTTCACAGACGTGGTTATCCACGGCATTGTACGTGACGACCAAGGCCGCAAAATGTCCAAGTCCCTAGGCAATGGCATAGACCCACTAGAAATCGTAGAAAAATACGGCGCGGACGTAATGCGCCTGACAATGGTAAATGGTAACGCAATAGAAAACGATACCCGTTTTTACTGGGAGCGTGTAGAATTCTCGCGCAACTTCATGAACAAGCTATGGAACGCCAGCCGCTTTGTGCTGATGAATTTAGATGACGATGCATGCACTAGCAGCGAACCCGGCACCACCGGCAATCCGCTACCCCAGTCCATCGCTACCCCCGAAGACCGCTGGATAAAATCCCGCATAAACGCCCTAACCAAAGAAGTAACCGAAAAATTAGACGCCCACGAACTGGGCCTAGCCGCGCAAAAAATAGTAGATTTCATATGGGACGAATTCTGCGATTGGTATGTAGAAATAGTAAAACCACGCTTATACGCAAACAAAAACGGCGATGCAGCCCCCGAAGCCATAGCCTCGCGCCGCGCAGCCCAATCTACTTTACGCACAACCCTCATAACGGCACTAAAACTGCTACACCCGATAGCCCCTTTCATAACAGAAGATATCTTCCTAGCCCTGCAAAGCGAGGAAGAAACGATAATGTTGTCCCAGTGGCCAACCTACGACCCAGCCCAAGACGACCCAGCCGCCGAAAAAGCCATTGAGGCCGTAAAAGAAGCCGTGCGCGCTATCCGCAATATCCGCGCGGAGAAACAGGTCCCGCCAGCGCAAAAGATAGGCGTAATAATCCAACCGATGGACACAACCGCAGAAGCCCTATATACCGGCAGTAAAGGCTTTATAGGCTTCCTAGCAGGCGCATCCACAGTAGAAGTGCGTACCACCGGCAGCGAACACACAAATGCACATGAGAGTGGCCAAGCAAAGGATGTTGTGTCCGCCGTACTGTCCAACGCAACCCTGTACGTCCCACTAGAGATAGACACCAAAAAAGAAAAAGCCCGCCTAGAAAAGGAGAAGCAAAAACTCCTACAAGAGCTGGCCCGTGTAGACGGCAAGTTAAACAACAAAGGCTTCACAGACAAAGCCCCCGCCGCACTTATAGCCGAAGAGCGCGAGAAGCAAGCCAAATACGCGGCAATGCTTACAAAAGTCGAGGCCGAACTGGCTACTCTGTAAACAATGTAATTGAATAAAGAGTTTGATTATATGCCCCACTATGTTACTTTCCGGCAAGCTTACAAAGTTTCCGTGAAGTGACATAGTGGGGCTTTGCCTTAAAATTATGTATGTATTGCAGACATAACAGTTTTGCAATACAATGGATTTAAAGGAGTGATTTTATGTCTAAAGCTATGACCATAAGAACTTGTGTACCACAACAAGTGTGGTACGTACGCTAAATATATATTATCGGAGGAATTATGGATTATTATCATGGTTCATCAGTAATGGGACTCGCTGAATTAAAACCGTATGCTTCACCATACTCTAATATACAAGAACCAACAGTATACCTCACTACAAGTAAGCAGTTGGCACTGCATTATATCTGGGACGATAAACGTGTAGGCACGAGATGGCCAATGCTTCATATACGTGATGATGGGGTGTTGGTTTTCCAAGAGATGTTTAGCGGTGCTTTAGAATTTCTATACAAAGGATTAAGCGGTTGTATATATCGTTGTGTTGGTGATTATGATGTCGACCCCAATTCTGGTGTTTTAACATGCGCTACATCCAAATGCATTGTTCCAGTAACGGATTATGAAGTGGTTGACGATGTATATAAAAAAATTTGTGATTATGAACGCAAAGGTACTTTTATATATGAAAGATTTGAAGAAAGACCATTATCTGTTCATAAGAGAATACGTGAAATAATTATCAATCAGATAAAACGAGTTGATCTGTTCAATAATCCAACGCATGCTTATTATGACTTCTTCCAAAGTAAATTCTCAGACTACTGGCAAGAGGCAAAAAAACTATATGAACGTAATAGTTTATAACACAGTATAAACATTAGCGGCGTTATTTCCGCCCTTCACAGCACAACCCATTATTTCACTCTGCATCATAAATAATTATCCTATGGGCAAAAAGCATTAAAGAAGGCAGACACAATCAAGCGAGTACAGAATCGCACATGCTATGCTTATCTCATAAGGAGGTGCATAGAATGTACGCATGGGAAGCAATTCAAAAAACATTGGACACAATCGAAAATCACATCGGCAATGAAATCCAAATTGAGGAATTAGCCGATACCGCTGCCCTTTCGGTTTTTTACTATCAGCGATTATTTTCACGTTTGGTAAAAAAGCCTGTTAGGGAGTACATCAAGCTACGCCGGTTGGCAAGGGCTTGCGAAGCGTTGCGAGATACGGATAAACGCATCCTTGATATAGCTTTGGATTATGGCTTCGGCAGCCACGAATCATTTACAAGAACATTCAAAGATGCTTACAGCATGACACCAACCGAATACCGAGAAACCGATATACGATTAAACAACTTCGATAAACCTGACTTGCTGCTTAATTACACAATGGTTGACTTAGGAGTCCCCCTCATAAGCGAAGGATTGGTAATTGAAATGAACCGCATAATGCTGGAGAAGCCTGTAAACTTCATGGGTGTTAAGCGTTACTGCTCTATTTCAGGGCTTTTCCCGAACGGCGAAGTAACAGGAATAAACGAACCCGGAGAAGTATGGCGGTTATTTGGCGAAGTGGAGGATGAAATCCCCTGTATACCCTCAGGGCGTAAAATAGGAGTAGCCTATCATGACGATACTTCACCAGAGGGATGTTTCCCTTATTTCGTAGGAGCGGAAATTGAGCCAACAACCATAACTGAAAATCACGATACATGGGCTTTGCCCGCCGCTGCTTATTTAGTTTGCAGATGGGAAGCAGAAAGTTTTGAGGAATTGGTATCTGCGGCACTTAACAAGGCTTTAAAATTCGGGCATATGTGGAAGAATAAACATGACTTAAAGCAAACGAATTTTGGAGCAGAAATTTATTATCCCGAAGATGAAGAAGACTATTTTTATATGGAAATGTGGTCGCTTTGGGTCGAGGAAGGTGGTAAATGCAATGGATAAAAAATATTGCGTTCAAGTTATTGCTAATAATTATCTTAAAAATGTGGCAGCAAACGCGGCGGTATTTAATGTGCATGAAAAATTCCTACAGGGCTTGGATAAAGATGAATTTACAAAGGGCTTATGCTCTTTGCTTTCATTAACTCGTCAACTCTATAGCGATATATCAATCAACCCAGCCGACTTTGGTATGAGGTTAAAGGTAATTGAGGATATTGATGCTACAACCACGGACTACACAAACAGCAACGCCAGCTTTTTGCGTATACCTAATCTCCTTTATATACTTGGCATATCATCGGTCCTTGAATCGGATGGGGCTTTGACAATTGATTGTAATAATCTTTTGACCAATGCAAAAACGCTTAAAATTACAGGTCTACCGATATTGCTTGCCAAACTGAGGGAATATGGCTTTGACGTGAGCGATTTTGGAAAAGCTCCTAAAGCAGGCGAAGCATTGCAGGTTGCTTATATGGACTGCCGCTACCTAACGGCTGCGTTAAAGGCAATAGCGAGCGCATTGTATGAACTAACCAAGGGCGATTTACGAAACTCCAAAAACGATTATTTCTACATGATGCACCCTGCTCTTTTAGAGAATGAAGCGGTAAAAGAACCTAAGCTAACCATAGATACACTTTACAACACTCTTGACGAGACTCAGCGTAGTTATGCCGCCGGCTTGCACAAATTTGTAGAGGATGGCACTAAGCACAGCATACGCAAAGGTCAGCTAATGCGTAACGAATGGACTTGCACATACACATCCAAGAAAAATAAAAAAGTACTGATGAGTTTGCAGGTCAAGCAAAACAAGTTATCTGTAAAACTTAACCTACAAAATATCGATCAATACATCACTGTAATAACAAATATGCCAGAAAAAATCCAAAACGCAATTGTAAGCGGCGGATGGGAATGTGGAGGCTGCAACCCTCGCTGTTCGGGTGGTTTTGCATTTGAAATGGATGGCAAAGCGTTTAACAAGTGTCATTGCGGGTCGTTTGTGTTCGGCGGCGTAGCAGATGAAGATTTTCCTCACTTTCAAGAGTTGTTGAAGCATGAATTGCGGATTATAGCCTAATATAAAGATAAAACAGCATAAAACATTATTTCCTCAAAAAAGTCGAGTAGTGCTATTTCGTTACAACTATAATTATATTTACTTCCGGAAGCACCTAAACTATCAGCAGAGGAGTGTAAACGAACTGGATTATCTACCAGACATATACCTGCTTGCCACGCGAATTGAGGAAAATGTTAAGGTCATTACCGATTATCGTGACTTGGAAAGCACGGTAGGTTTTTCGTATGCGCACATACGTGATTTATTTAAAAAAACTACGAATATTTCACTGTCGCGCTATGTCCTAGCCCGCAGAATCGCCAATGCCGCGTTTGAAATACGCCACTCGGAAAAAAGCATAACAGAAATCGCTTTCGAGTACGGGTTTTCAAACCTTGACACATTCACCAGAGCGTTCCGGCGCTGTACAGGTTTAAATCCGTCTAAGTTTAAACGGTCGGAATATTTATGCGGGCGAAGGATAATATGCCCGGGTATTTACGCGCCTGTAATCTTGGACTTCGACGATTCGGTTTTTACGCTCCGGCATATCAAGGAGGTAAACGAAATGGGTGAAATTCAAAAAACACCGGATAGTTGTATTTTATACGGCGTTCCCAAAGTGTATTACGGGAAAATGGTTGACGAGCAGATACAACTAACGCCATTTCCTATGTGCTTACAGTCCGTTCTCAACTACATGGGGCAGAATATTAATTATACGCAAATAATGGCGGCTTCCGGCGCGGCGTTCCGCCAGCGGTTTGATACCAAAGGCTGGAATATGGGCGCAGCAGACATCAGTTTCACATACAGAGAAAGCACAAAGCCGTTTGAACTTGCGTTTAAAGCGGCAGGGCGTAATTTCAAAATTATCAAAGAACCCGATAAATCTAAGTCAAAGACAGCTTATCTCGCACATATCAAGTCTGAGCTTGATTGTGGGCGGCCTTTAATCGCGCTGGGTGTTGTTGGCCCGCCGGAAGCCTGTATAGTAACGGGCTACCAAAACGGCGGTGAAACCTTGCTTGGCTGGAGCCTGTTCCAAGGCGGCGGCCCTTTCGACGAAAACTTAAAGATTCATGAAACAGGCTATTTTATACGGGGAAACTGGTGGGAAAATACCGAAGCTATTATGTCCGTCGGCGAAGAGATTGGCGCGCTTGCGCCAGTGAAGGAAATTATAGAAAACGCCATTATGCTCATGACCCAAGAGGATATAGGCACATACAACGGAAACCGTCCGTTTTATGGCGGTCAGGCTGCGTATACGGCATGGGCGAAAACGGTTGAAGATGATTTGCTGTACACAGAGGGCGCGGATATGCTCGCGGCGGTGGTTTCACATCAGGAGCAGGAATCTATGCTTTGGGAAGGCCGTAGCAATGCCGCCGCCTATGTTGCATCACTTGCGAAGCAGTACCCGGCAATGTTGCAGAGTTTTGATGAATGCTCAAGTCTTTTTAAATCAGCGGCCGGGTGCGTGCAAAAAATGCAAGCGGCGCGAGGCGGCAGAGATGACGAAAAAGCATTGAAAAAATTCCGCGAAAGGCAAACACGCATTGAAATCGCGTCACACATACGGCAAGCAGCAGAGTGTGAAAAGGACGCATGCGCTGTTCTAAAGGATATTATCGGTAAGCTGTAAGGGTTATAACAAAGTACACAGACACTGCGTTAGAGCTGTATCGAATTTCCAAACCGGCGGCCAAAAACGTACAAGTGCCGACGATTTTTTGATCACATATGTAATTTCGATACAACTCTATTGCGAGCGAAGCGAAGCAATCCAAGACTGCCGAAAAACGACAGATTATTCTTGGATTGCTTCGTCACTTCGTTCCTCGCAATTACATTCTTTGAAAGCAGTTTCATTACAATTCTACTTTATCCATGGCATCAGTCCTTTCAATACATAGCGAGCTAATTCAAAATCAGTCCCGCCTGCCGCCGAAAACTGCGTAGAAGCATTCGCAGTTTCAGCTCGGGCAGGGGCTGTTTCTCATTTATTTCGCTTTAGTAAAGGCCGACGGAAACAAATAGCGCTCAGGCAAGACGGTTATTAACCGTTACACCTGAGCGC